>Ga0255217_1000002_pt1 | contig 278155 bp, 274 predicted proteins | sample Miss_Atlam_RepB__FD_183046 | JGI IMG/M metagenome (GOLD analysis project Ga0255217, IMG submission 183046) | Freshwater microbial communities from Mississippi River, Louisiana, United States - Miss_Atlam_RepB_8d | ecosystem: Environmental > Aquatic > Freshwater > River | place: USA: Louisiana...
AAATTAAAAAAGCGACAACTAGCAAAGCATCTTCTAACGCAAAAGAAACTAACCTTGTACGTCGTGTAACTAAAAAAGCATCTAACCCTAAAATCGCAGCTTTCTCTCCTGGTGATACTGTTAACGTATACGTTAAAGTTATCGAAGGTGAAAAAGAACGTGTTCAGCTTTACAAAGGTGTTGTAACTAAAATTCAAGGTCACTCACACAAAACTTTCACAGTTCGTAAGATCTCTGCAGGTGTTGGTGTTGAAAGAACTTTTCCATTCACATCACCAGCTATCGAATCAGTTGAGTTAGTAGCTCATGGTAAAGTTCGCCGTTCTAAACTTTATTACTTAAGAAAATTAGATGGTAAAGCAGCTCGTATCGAATCTGAATTAGCTTCAGCTTCTGATGCTTCTAAATAAATCGTTTGATTTTTCAATACTAGAAAATTACCCACGACCATTAATCGGTATAGATGAAGTCGGTCGTGGATGCCTCGCCGGACCAGTGTGTGCCGGCGTTGTTATTTTGGATGAGTCAAAACCATTTGATCATTACCGTGATTCAAAAACTCTTTCAGAAGATAAACGAAAATCTCTGTCTCTGGATATTCAAAGTCATCATATGTGGGCAATAGGCTGGGCTTCTGTTGAAGAGGTTGATGCGATAAACATTCGCCAGGCAACATTTTTGGCAATGACTCGTGCTCTAGAGGAACTCATAACAAAATATAAACTTAAAAAAGAGGGAACTCTTATAATTGATGGACGAGATATTGTTCCGAATATTAAATCGTTTAAGCAATTAGCTGTTGTTAAAGGTGATCAGCACCTGAGAAGTATTTCTGCAGCGTCAATTGTGGCTAAAGTTGCTCGTGATGAGTTGATGAAAAAGCTTTCAGAGGAGTTTCCTTATTACGGTTTTGAAAAACACAAAGGCTATGGCACAGAAGTACACCGAGAAGCCATTGCCCAGTTTAAGCCAACCATTCACCATCGAAAAACTTTTGGTGGAGTCAAAGAACATCTCTCAACGTAAGGGATTATGGGCTGAGCTGCAAGTGGTTCAGCTTTTAACTCATAGACAATGGCAACTTGTCAGCTATCGTCATAAGATAAATAAAGTCGAAATAGATGTTATTTTTAAAAAAGCGAACTATTTACTTTTAGGTGAAGTTAAATATTTAGATTCTGATTGGCGAGCATTTGAGAGAATCAGTAAATCTCAAGTGCAAAAAATTAAGAAAACTGTAAATTACATAAGAAAAAATAACCCTAAACTAACCGTAGAAGTCTATCTATTTTTTGTTAATGCGCAGGCAAAGGTTCGATTTGTTTGTCTAGATGATGTTATCTAAAAACAATTAAGTTCAAAATTTTTATTTAATATTTAATTGATCAGGTGGAATGACTTTGGGCGGTTTGCCATCAAACGAGAAATCGAACTTAACTTTCCATTCGGCTGAATTTCCAATTTTTTGATCGCGATAAAAGTTAACAGCCCAGCATTCACCTGGTGGTTTTAATTGTGCGATCATCGAGAATTGTTTGATGCGTGAATCAGAAGTGCTATTTGAACCAGTATCAAAGATAAACCCTGATAAAAGATTAACGTATTTAGTGACAAAACCCATAGCTAAAAGTACGTCGTCAGTTGTGGGTTCTTCAGTTCGTTTTGAATTGTATCCTATTTTAAAGTACTGCTGTTTTTCATTAAGGTAAGAAAGCGAAGTAGATGAGTTAGTTGCATCTATGTAAGGATAATAATTAAACTGATTACTTAAAGTAAATTGATTATTAATATAAGTCAGAGTTCCAGATAAATCAGATAAAGGCTGTTTAGCGCCGTACTTAGATTGCTGTGCTTGATAAATGTCATATGATTGCGACAATCTGAAATCTAAAGTGTTTTGGTATGCATTTTTTTCTACATTTTTTTTAATGACACGATTTAAAAGAGTTAATGTGACGAGATGGCGGTCATATATACGATCGTAGTAATCATACTGTACGCCGTAAGCATCGTTTATATCAGCGTCGGACAAGTTGTTTCGAGACGAATAGGGCTTTTCTCCGTTTGCAATATTACCAAAAAAAGGATGAGCCTCTTGCTCTACCCATGGAATATTGGTGTAGGTAATTTCTGGAATAAATTCGTGTTTGTATTTTATTTTTTGATCCTCTGTTTCGTATATTCTATAAAGACGACTACGTGAAGAGACATCAAACTTAACATATTGGCGTGAATTATATTTATTAGAGCCTTCATCAAAAAAATAATTTGTTAAATTATAAGATGCTCTTGGTAAGACTGTTACTGAATCACCAGGAGTCAAAGCCTGACTTGTCAGTGAAATTTGCGAGTTGAGTCTGCGGCCTGTTCTTAAAATATCATTAGACTCGTTGTAAACGCCATCGTTAGTTGGGTGGCAGGGTCTCATTGAGATACTTGAAATATGATCGCAGTTAGGGTCATTGACATCATTAGAGACATATTTTTGAGATCCAGTGGTTGAAATATCATCCCATTTTTTTTCGCGATAAAATGAATCAAATTGTATTGAAGACGCCGTATACAGAGGAGTGTCACCTATTTGGTAAAGAGTGCTGTCAAACTTCAATTCTGGCGATTTGTGTACTGCAGAGTCATTTGATGCTGCTGGATTACTTTCAAGTAGATGTTTGTAATAATATGTATTGGCTTGCAATAGATTGTGATCTGTCGAGTGACTGACGAACAGACCATTTTCTAAGCCGCCATCAGCATAATTTTTAAATTCATCATAAAATTCTTTAGGGTATTGTAAATCGCTAATCAGATTAAGTTTAAGTCTAGCATGAGTCGATTGTTCAAATTCATGTTGTGCATAACCTTGTACAGACCATCTGCGAAATGAAGAGTTTTGTTCTTCTTGATTGCGATAGATGTTGAGCAATTTACTAGATGCAAAAACCTTGTCATTGAAGTTTGAAAAACTAAACTGTCCAAAAGAGTAGTCCGTCAATGCATAGCGATATTCTACAATTTCTTTTAGTCCGCCGAGTTCATAATTTTTAAAAGTAAACGTCGCATCATCTGAAGGTGATATGGCCCAGAAAAAACTTTCTGAAAATATTAAATTACGATTCGGAATATAGCCAAATTCAGGTGGTAAAAAACCCGTTTGACGCTCATTTTTGAGTGGAATAACTAAATATGGCAGCCACAAAATTGGCACACCACTAATTTCTAAAAAAGTGTTTTTAAGAAAAGCATAACCACCAAGTTCAGCTTTAATTTGATGACTGTTGAAACTCCATGTCGAGGGACAGTTTGTGCAAGTTGTGTAATTTGCATCTACAACATAAAAATTATTGGGTCCACGTTGTTCAATGAGCGTGCCTTGAAAGCGCACATTGTTAGATTGGACGTAACCATTGATAATCATAGCTTGGTTTGAAAGATAGTCGAGATCAATTTCATCTCCACCGATTTCATATTCTATAGATTGAATGTGAACACGACCTTTTAGGTGCGCTTTTTTCTTGCGAACATTGATTTCAACAGTATCTGCGCTGAAGTGTTGTTGTTGATAAATAATTTGAACATTTCCTTCAAGTAAGACGATATTTTTTTCTGAATCGCGAGTAAGACTGTTGGCTGTTATTGTAAAGCCGCCAATCTTTGTTGAAGACAGAGATGCTTGTCGTGGTGATTCAGTTTGTTTTTCTATTTGTGCTTCTTGAGCGGAGAGAGTTGAACTCAGCATCAAAAACATAGCGATAAAACGGAGTTCTTGTGAGAAACTCCACGGCCTCGAGAAGCAGTGTAATGCACGATGTTTTATCCAGTTGATTAAATACACAGGTATATAGTCTAGAAAAAAAGATATGGGTTGTCACTTTAAGACTGAGGTCTATTCATTTTTTTACGCATTTTTCGATATGTAGATATCGAGGTGAATATGGATGCTAAATTTTATGAAATTGGTGAAGTGACAATAGTTGAAGTCAGTGGACGAATTGAACCTGATCAAAACAAACCTTTTAGAGATGTTTGTGAAAGAAGATTAAAAGACCGTAAAGTTGTATTTTGCTTAGATCAATTGTCATTTACAGCATCTGCTAATATCACAACTTTTTTTGAATCAATATCGGTTATTCCTGAAGCACGAGTTGTGGGGTTGAAACAAGATTTTTACCGACTACTTGAACTTAAAGGTATTTCAATGCGTACATTTGAAACTATATCAGAGGCCATTACCCCTGATAATCTTTTAAGTTTAAAGAAAGATTAGTATTTAACTTTTCAAACATTTTTAATCGAAGCGACATGGCTTCGATTTCAGATAGCTTATTATTGAGCTGAACTCGAGTAGATTCAAGTACACTTTGGAGTTGTTCTTGTGTTGACTCGAGTTTTGTTTTTTCAATTCGCAAATCGTTTTCAGTCGATTTCGCTTGAGACACATTTTGTTCAGCTTCGTGTAACTTAAGCTTTAAAGTATGAATATCCTGCAGTTGATCGTTATTTGAACGTTTAAATTTGATAAGTTCATTTTCAATAAAGTGCTTAGTTTCTAATTGTTTTTTAAGTTTCAAGTTTTCATTCTGTAGATCAAGAGCCTTTTCTTGTTCTAAGACAATTTCTTTTGATAAGAAGTGTACTTGCTCTTCATATCCTTGAATCAACATGTTTTTTTCGCGATTAAATTGCTGAATCGTATTGTCATATTTGTTTTTTTGAGAAGTAATTTCATTTTCAAGATTGTTAATCAGAGCCTCATGACTGGCTATAATTTTGGCCTGTTGATGAGCTAGCGTGTTAAGTTCATTGAGTTTTGTCTTCAAGTTTTCAACGTAGGGTTTAATAACGTTTTTAATTTTCAAATGAAATTTAGTTAATCTGCTGAGATCGATTTTTTGTGTTTCGATAAGCTTGGTTGCAGCTTCGTTTTGAGAAGTCAGTTTGTCAATTTCGATTTCAAGTTCATTGCTATATGAAAGGAGTTTTCTGTTCTTTTCAGTAACGAGTTCGGCTCTAGAATTGATGTCTTTATTTTCAAAAAAAAGTGCGTTTTTTTCTTGAATAAGTTTTTGATTTTCAGCCTCGTAAATAACAATTTTTTTGTAATTAACTTTTAATCTGTTCTGAAGGTCTTCAATTTGTTGAGTGAGATCATCCACCACAAGTGAATTCTGAGATACACTTTGTGAATGCGCTTGAGCAGAACTTTTAGTTTTAGAAGCTGTGGAGAACGGTTTTTGACTTGAAAAATTAGCTTCTTCTGATTCACCAGGCAATATATCAAGGTGTTTTAATTCAAAATCCATAAGACTTCCTCCTGAAGTAATACTCTGTATCAGTGTCTCATAACTAGACTAGACTTAAAATAGGCTAGATATCTTATGTAACAAAACTAGACCTTGATCCATTGAATGCGTTATGACTTCGTGAAAAAAGTGCAGATTTTAATCGAACTGGCCGAAATGACAGGTATGGCTGCTTTACCTCTTAGAGATAGAAGAACATTGAACGATCTTGATATTACCGATCTTGGGTCCCCAGATACGATTAGGTTCAATGTGCTGACGTTTGTAGTTAATGAGGAATATGAAAGAGCTGTTCATTATTTAAAAGACTATCTAGAAAGAGAATCTGATTATCCAAATTATCGTGATCGTGTAGAAAGATATGTGCACCATGCAGTTGATTTGGTTTTTGCAATCAAAAACAAGAGAAACTTTCCGGGTATGGCTCTTTTGGGTAAGTCAAAACAAAACGAGTTGAGAGAGAAATATAGAGATCACTTTCACGAACTCAAAAATGTAATGAAAAAAATAGAAGCTTGCCAAGAAGAATTACGATTGAATGATATTAAATCAACAACAATGCTCGTTCGATCTTTTTGGCTTGCAGTGGTTTCAGTTTTTGTTTCAGCTCTTGCTCTTGAAATGTATCAAGGCCTTAGCGTCACTATTTATGTTGTTTTTGAAGAGTATGTAAATAAAGGTATTGATTACTTTTATGCTTTTATTAAGTAAGCTACTCTAGAGTTTTAATAGCTCCGCGCAACACATCAATATACTGACCGTAATCTAATTTCTTGCCATTCAAAAAGATACTTGGTGTACCAGTGATTTTAGCAGCTTCACCCTCTTGACTTGCTTTTTTGATGAGTTCAAAAGTTTCTGCGGAAGTTGCACAAGTTTTAATTTCAGCTGAATTTAAGCTATAGAGTTTAGAAACTTCCTCAAGAGATGAACCAAGATCAGAAGTAAAGCTTAGGTTTTCTTGGTTTTCAAAAATCCAATAGTAAACGTCCCAACCTTTTTGGTTGATCTTTTCAGCGCATAGTACCCAGCCGGCAAGTTCACAGCGAGAGCCATCGCCTTTATTTGGAATGCCTGGGTTGCAGGTGCCATCGAGGGGATATGGTTTGAAGACAAATTTAACATTGCTTTTAGAAGATAGAAAAAGTTTAAATGTTTGGGCAGCGTTTTTACAATGAGGACATTTAAAATCTGCAAATTCTACGATCGTGGCTTTTGATTGTTCGTGTGCAGGTTTGACTAAACCTAAAGACTCATCAAAATTGACTTGGGGACTGTTTTGCCAAGCATAGACTTTTTCAGGGACTAGTTTAGCTAGTGTTGATAGACCAAAATTATCACTGATTGACCCAGAGATAAACCAAGCAATAACCGGAATGCAACATAATGCTACAATGAAGCTTTTTTCTTCGTTGATTTTAGCAGGTTCAAGTTTAGAACCGCTGAAAGCTGTAAAAGCCAAATATGTGATAAAGAAAGAAAGAATGTAAGATGCTACGCAAAAAGGACAGTAAACTTTGAGAACAATTGACGATACGGCTAGTAATACGATTGAAATAACGCTTGAAAAAAGCGTTAAACCTTTAAAGATAAAAGAGTAGTTCGGAGTCTCTTCTGACCAGCCAAGTTTAACAAAAATAGTCGCGCCAAGCATAACTAAAGCATAGCTAAAGCCTAGAACTGCAATTGGTATATTAAGGATTTCTGAGTATTTACTTAAAGCAGCAGCATCACAGTTAAGAGTTGAGTTTATGTGACAGAGCGAAGTTCCACTTAAACCCATTTTGGTCATGTAGTGGTGGTACGTTAGATATGCGAAAACAAGTAATAGTGCTAAAAACGAAAAAATCAGTAAGTTTATTTTTTTTGTCATAAATAATATAATTTGATGAATAATGATTGAAATCAAGCAGTGATTTAATAAAATAATGCGATGACTCCAATTGAATTGCTCAAGATCAAACAAAATTACTACCAAAACATAAGACAAAGAGTTGAAAGTCTACTTTCGGGCAATTCTAAGCAACTTAAAAAATATCAAGATGATTACGAAAAAGAAATAAAATCTTTAAAATGGACTATTGGTCTTAAGAAAGATTTTTTTAAATGTCTCATCGATCATAATCTGATCTTAACCGGTGACTTTCACGCGCATTTGCAAACAACCAAAGCTATTTTGCGATTGGCGCGAAAAATAGGAGCTGAAAAGCTAGTGATTGGTTTGGAATCTTTATTTAGTGAGCACCAAGGCCATTTAGATGACTATATGAAAGGTTTAATTACCGAAAATGAGTTCTTAAAAAAAATTGAATGGGCTAAAAACTGGGGATTTCCTTGGGAGTACACGAAAACAATTTTAAAGTGGGCTGTGCAGCACAAAGTGCCTGTTGTTGGACTTAACAAAATTGGAGCTCATGATTTGAATGCGAGAGATATTTTTAGTGCTGAAGTTATAGGTCAAACACTTAAAAAATATCCCGATCGTAAAATGATTGTGCAATATGGTGAATTTCATTTATCGCAAGCACATTTGCCGCAGAAAATAGAAAAAGTGAGTCGCAAGCTCAAACTGCAAGTTAAAACATTAGTTGTCATGCAAAGTCCTGAGAAAATATTTTTTGATCTTATGCGAACGGGTAAGGATCCTGCAGTCGTTGATTTTGTTAAAATAAGTAAAAGTCGTTGGGCAATGATGTCAATTGTGCCATGGGTTAAGTGGCAAGATTATTTATTGTATCTTGAATCGGGTTTTGATCGTCGTATTAAAATTGATGATCACGATTTTACTGATCATGTGCATCAGGCAATCGTGCTTTTGAAAAAAGTTTTAAGTTTTGATTCTCTTGATACAGAAGATTTTTCTGTATACGGAGTCAATGATGAAATATTGTTTGATAAAATTGAAAATCTCGCCAAAGCCGAAAAAAAATATTATCACGAGCTAGTTTTAAATGGGCAGTCTTTTTATTGTCCAGAAGGAGACTTTGGTTTTGTTGCAAGACCAACGTTAAACCAAATCTCAAAAGTTTCGGCGCAAGTTGTTCTGTTCAAAATTGGTTTTTATAAACAAACAATGAGTGACCCACAGAAGAAATTTTTAGCTTTGATTTGGTTTGAAGCTCTTAGTTATTTTTTGACTAAAATAATCAACCCTAAAAAGAAAACAGATACATTTGAAGATATTCGTTTAACACTGAGAAATGAGAACTTTTCAGATAAAGGAAAAGAAGCACTAACCCTAGCTTTAGAGCAAAAGTTGAACGAAGTGCGTTTTGCGACACTGCAAGATATTAAAGGTTTTGATCGTCGCTATAAGCTTATTAAAAATAAAAAAAGTTTTTATGTAGCAGCGCAAATCCTAGGTGGTATTATGGGCGAGAAAATATACTACGCCTACAAAAGAAAACATTTTAATTGGTCGAAACAAAAAAATTTTTTACTGCGAGATATTTACAGCGAACTTTTTGTCCGAGCTTATTATGAGTCAACTGAGATTGTTGATTCATGGCCAACATCATTTAAAAGTAAATTTGATCGTTTTTAGTTTTTCGAGACTTTGTCTTTGAATTCTTTTCCGGGCTTGAAACGGGGGATTGAGCACTCTGGTATTTTGTGCGTTTCGCCTGTTCTGGGATTACGGCCAGTTTTGGCTTTACGAGATTGTTTGAGAAATGATCCAAATCCTACAATTTTTACTTCTTCACCTTTGGATACAGTTGATTGAATAACATTTAAAAGCTCATTTACTGTTGTTTCAGTTTGAGACTTTGTTAATTTAGTTTTTTGAGCGACTGCGGCTATAAGTTCAGATTTGTTCATGTTTTCTTCAAAACCTTTATAAGTACTTAGGATTAATTTGCAAAGAGCTTAATGTCTATGTTTTTTCTGGAAAAAGTGATTTTCAATATTAACTTTAGTCCTGAGCTAGCCGAAAGGTTGGTATGCAAAGAAGTTATCAATATTTATTTTTATGTTTATCTCTTTTTTTTGTGATGTTTTCATTTTATGTATCTTTTGATATATATGTGAATGGCTCTGACTTTGATAAAAAACAAATACAATTTTTGAATGCTAAGCTTGAACAAGTGCAATTTGAAAAAGAGCTGGTTGCTGAAGGTGTGAGTGAGAAAAACGCACGTAATATTGCTTCGATATCGCTAAGTACTAAAGCTGATTTTAAACAACTTAAAGAGCGTCCTGTTGAATTTTCAGAATTTTACTTTATAAGAATTCAGGATTTAAAAAATCAAGGTAAGTCAGAAGCCGCACTCAAAATGATTGCAGAAGTTAAAGAGAAATCAACTTCGGTCGATTATTTATCTCGAGCAGACTATGAGTTTTTGAGTATCAAGTGCTCGCAATCTAAAATTAATGATATTTGTGTTGAGAGAATAGATCAGATGGTTTCTCAGTATCCTTATTCTGAATGGACTGGTTTGGCTTTAGTTTGGTTATCGGATGTGTATGCTAAAGTGAATCGCATTGAAGATTCACGTAAAATTATTGATATTCTTAAAAAAGACTTTGCTGAAAGTAAAAAAATCACCAAATATGTGGACTCGTTAAAGAAAGCTGAGTGATGTCTGTTATGCTGCGATATATTGATCGATTGAGTATTATTATTTGTACTGTTTTAGTTAGTGCAATTGCAATGGCAAATGAATCTGCAGCGCAACCAGAGGTTTCACATGATTCAGCACCAGCACACAGCACTGCTAAAATTAAGCAGCAATCTCTAAGTGCTCACTACGATGAAGATAATGTTGTCACAATGCCGATGGGTTGTTTGAATGATGGAACATTGCCTTGTGTTTTTAAAAGCTTAACTCGCCAGTCTCTTAAACTAAATGATGTGCAACTGACTTTGTTGTCGGGATCGGTTGTTAAGTTGTCCGATGTTCGTGTAAGACCTGTATTTGAGCCTTTAAAAGGTGGTTTTATTATCGAACAAGCTAAGGGTAAGGTTTTTATCAAATCTTATGAATTATCTAAATTTCCATCGTATGCTTCTAAAACTAAAGACCAGGTCGAGGTCGTTGACGGAAAAGATTTTTATTTAATTAAACTTCAAAGCGAAGGATTGGAAAAAGTTCTTTTAGATAAAGATGATTTTGTAAAAACATTAGCGCTTTATTTTAACAACAAACAGACGTTTCGTATAAAACTAAAAGAAATATCAGCTATTTATGAGAAAAGCTTTAGAAATGACTTAGATCTTCAAAAGAAAATTATTGAGAGAAAAATGGCTTCAGTTGAAGAAGCTAAACAAGTTGAATTAGACAAGCAAAAAGCTATTGAAGAGAAAAGAAAAAAAGAGCAAAAATATTTTTTTAAGAGGACATTTGAGAGATAGTTATTTAGACTAAATCAATGTTAGCAAATCGAAGAGCCAAAATAGTCGCAACAATGGGTCCAGCGACCCAATCACCAGAAAACATTGAAAAAGCCATAATCGCCGGAATGAATGTCGCAAGACTTAATTTCAGTCATGGTACGCATGAAGACCATCTGAAGGTTATACACGCGATTCGTGATAAATCACAAAAGCTCAAAGCCCCTGTGACGATTTTACAAGATTTGCAGGGACCAAAAGTGAGAGTTGGCCTTTTTGAAAAAGGCTCAATACCACTCACGCCTGATCAAGTCGTGCAAGTGACAATTGAAGATGTCGTTGGACGTGAAGGATTAATTCCAAGTGACTTTAAAGAACTTTGTAAAGCTGCTAAACCAGGGCATAAAATTTTATTAGATGATGGATTGATTGAGTTACAAGTTTTAAAGGTTGGTGAAAAAGTTTTAGAAGCCAAAGTTATATATGGTGGGATTTTAAAAAACCGTAAAGGTATGAATTTACCTGGTGTTATGTTGCCAGTTGATGCGATGACAGAAAAAGATTTGCGCGACTTAGATTTTGGTTTAAAGAACAATGTAGATTATGTTGCACTAAGTTTTGTTCGCTTTGGTAAAGATATTCGTCAGCTGCGCGAAATTATTGATCAACACAAGTCACCTGCTAAAATAGTTGCCAAAATTGAAATGCTCGAGGCTTTAGAAAACTTAGAAGAAATAGTGCGTTTAAGTGATGTTGTCATGGTGGCACGTGGGGATTTGGCTGTAGAAGTTGGTCAGAGCCGATTACCGAGCAGTCAAAAAAGAATTATCTCGTTGTGTAACCAATTTGGCAAACCTGTGATCACAGCAACGCAAATGTTGGATTCGATGGTTGAAAATCCTCGACCAACTCGTGCTGAAATTACTGATGTTGCAAATGCCGTTTTAGATGGTACTGATGCGCTCATGTTGTCTGCCGAAAGTGCAAGTGGAAAATATCCATTTAAAGCCATTCGCACGATGCACGAAATTATTTTAGAAGTCGAAAAAAACGAAGAAAATTATTATAAAATTTCACTCGAGAATGAATTACTCAGCACGCCAGCTGCGATTGCAGCAAGTTCTGCGCTAAGTGCATTAAAACTGAATGCTTCGGCGATTGTGTGTTTAACAACTTCAGGTCGCACAGCTCAAATTATTTCAAGTTTTAGACCTAAAGCTCAGATCATTGCTGTGACTGAAGAAATAGATGTTTTAAACCGATTAGAAATTATATGGGGACTACAAACACTAGCACTCAGACCATACCATTCGTTTAAAGATGTTATTTCGCAAGTTGAAAAACTATTGATTGAAAACGGCTTAGGTAAAACAGGTGATCGTGTTATTTTTACTCTAGGTCAGCCCGTTTCAGAAAAAGGAAAAACTAATTCTCTACATGTTCACACTCTTGGTGGAGAAGATTATCGTAAGATTGATCCAGAGTTTTTACCGTTAAGATTTGCTCCTGAAAAAGATATTGGGTAGAAGAAAAAGCTTTGCTTAAAACAAGCAAAGCTTTTTTTGTCAGAAATTAAACATCCATTTTTTTACAATCTGGAGCAATAGTCATTTTACCTTCGGTGGCTTTTAAGACAGCTTCAGGAGTCATATCCGGAGCATACTCACGTAAGACAAAGCCATTCTCAGTCACATCGATCACACCAAAATCAGATACAATTTTTTTAATACATTTAACACCAGTTAAAGGCAAAGTGCACTTGGTGCGAAGTTTTGAGTTTCCTTCTTTGTCAGCGTGTTGCATGGCTACGATAACGTTTTTAGCGCCAGCAACAAGATCCATTGCGCCGCCCATGCCTTTGATCATTTTTCCAGGAACCATCCAGTTTGCGATACTGCCAGTTTCATCAACTTCCATCGCGCCAAGCACTGTTAAATCAATGTGACCACCGCGTATCATTGCGAAACTATCTGCTGAAGAAAAAAAACTAGCACCTTTTTGTGTCGTGATAGTTTGTTTTCCGGCATTAATTAAATCAGCATCTTCTTGTCCTTCGAAAGGGAACGGGCCCATGCCGAGTAATCCATTTTCGCTTTGTAACATAACAGTTTTTGATTGAGGAATATAATTAGCAACTAGTGTTGGAATACCAATACCTAAATTAACTGTGTATCCATCTTGAACTTCTTGAGCAATTCTTTTTGCGATTTGTTCTCTCGTTAATGGCATATGACCTACTTTTTCTGAACGGTTCTTTGTTCAATGCGCTTTTGATGATTTTGTCCTTGAAAAATACGTTGGACATAAACACCTGGTGTATGAATTTGATCAGGATCAAGTTCACCAACTTCAACGAGTTCTTCAACTTCGGCAATTGTAATTTTACCTGCAGTTGCAACCATTGGGTTAAAGTTACGAGCTGTTTTTCTGAAAATTAAATTACCAAATTTATCGCCTTTCCAGGCTTTAACAAAAGCAAAATCACCAGTGATAGCTTTTTCAAGAATAAATGTTCGACCATTAAAATCTCGTGCTTCTTTGCCTTCAGCGATTTTTGTTCCAACACCTGTTGGCGTATAAAATGCTGGAATACCAGCGCCACCAGCACGAAGTCTTTCGGCTAATGTGCCTTGGGGGCAAAACTCAAGTTCAAGCTCTCCAGACATAAATTGTTTTTCAAAAGTAGCGTTTTCGCCGACATAACTTGAAACCATTTTTTTAATCTGACGAGTCTGCAAAAGTAAACCCAAGCCGAAATCATCAACTCCGGCATTATTGCTCACGCAAGTAAGACCTTTAACACCAGATTCTTTTAATGCCTGAATGCAATTTTCAGGTATTCCACATAATCCAAAACCACCCACGAGAAATGTCATGTTGTCTTTGACACCGTGAATGGCTGAAGCCGCATTTGAATAAACTTTTGAAGCCATAATATTCCTAAAAATTAATTATATTTTTCAACAATAACTGAAACAGCTTCGCCGCCACCGATACACAATGTCGCAAGACCGCGTTTAGCGTTGCGCGTGTGTAATGAGTGAACGAGAGTTGTGAAAATACGAGCACCAGATGCGCCGATCGGGTGACCAATGGCAATAGCACCGCCATGGACGTTGATTTTTTCCATCGGAATTTCAAGTGATTTTTGTGCAGCCATTGTCACGTTAGCAAAAGCTTCATTGATTTCATATAAATCAATGTCATTAGCATTAAGTGAAGCTAGTTGAAGTGATTTTTTAATTGCACCAACTGGAGCTGTTGTGAAGTATTTAGGATCGTGTGCAAATGTTGCTTGTGAAACAATTGTTGCAAGTGGTTTTAAACCACGTTTTTTAGCTTCTGACTCAGTCATGAGAACAACAGCAGCAGCACCATCATTAATTTTAGATGCGTTTGCAGCTGTGATTGTGCCTTCTTTTTCAAAAGCAGGTTTTAATCCTGGCATTTTATCAAACATGGCTTTTCCAGGTTCTTCATCTGTGTTGACAGTGACGTTGCCTTTTTTACCTTCGATCACAACATCAGCGATTTCGTTTTTAAAAACACCTGCTGTGATAGCAGTTTGAGCTTTTTTGTATGAGTCTATAGCGAATTGATCTTGAGCTTCGCGAGTGAAACTATATTCACGAGAGCAAATTTCCGCGGCATTACCCATGTGGAAGTTGTTGTATGGATCCCAAAGACCATCTTTGATCATTGAATCGATCATTTGAACTGATCCCATGCGGTAGCCGCCACGAGAATTTTCAAGTAAGTGTGGCGCTAATGACATATTTTCTTGTCCACCAGCGACAACGATTTGAGAATGTCCTAAACGTAAAGAGTCTGCGCCGAGCATGATTGATTTTAAACCTGATCCGCAAACTTTATTGATTGTTAAACAAACTGCTCCGTTATGAATTCCAGAGTAGATAGCGGCTTGACGAGCAGGAGCTTGACCAACACCAGCTGTTAAAACTTCACCCATGATGACTTCAGAGATATCAGTAGCTTTAACTTGTGCCTTTTCTAATGCAGATTTAATAGCAATAGCTCCAAGTTTAGGAGCTGGTAAAGTTGCAAGCTGACCTTGAAAACTTCCGACAGCTGTTCTTTGAGCTGATACAATAACGATTTTTTCCATAAAAATTCTCCTTTTAAAAATTAATCAATCAATAAAAAATATTCAGTCATATAGACTAGAGCAAAAACATTAACACGAACTTAAAAAGATTCAACGAAAGCAGTTGACAGGCATAGAATTATGTCGCAACGCTATTTTGGTATGACAAAAATAAAATCAAAAGTTCAGTCTAAAATTCAAGCAAAAACACCAGCAAAAGCTTCAAAACCGTCTAAAGTGGTTACAAAAGCAGCTGTTAAAGCAAAACCAGCTGCAGCAAAACCAGCTGTTAAAGCTAAAGTGCAAGTTAAAACAACAGCTAAAGTTGTTGTTAAGACTGCAACTAAAACAACAGCTAAGGTTGAAACCAAAGCGGTTGCGGCAAAAGTTGTTAAAAAAGAAACTAAAGTTTTAGTTAAAAAACCAGCAGTGCCTGTTAAAGAAACTAAAAAAGTTGAAGTTAAAAAGGTTGAAGTTAAAAAGGTTGAAGTTAAAGCTCCTGTTAAACCAGTAGTTGAAGCGAAATCATCGGTTAAATCTGAAAAGGTAAAACCATCTAAAGTTAAGAAAAATGATAAAAAAGATGATTTTGAAGATGATTTAACATTGGATGATGATTTTGGTGATTCTGAAATTTCTGATTATGAAGACGATTTGAAAAGCGTTGAAGAAATGGATGAAGAGGATTTTTCTGAAATTTCTGACGACGACGAAGAAGATCAAAAATCAGAAGAAGTTTATTTAACAGATTCTGAAGGACGCAGACTTTGCCGCGTACGTGACTGTGATCAAGTTGCGACAGTCGATGGGTACTGTCGTTATCATTATTTGTTATTATGGAAGAAAATCCAAATTCGTAAATCAATCTTACAAGATGGTAAACTTGAAAAATATATCGAAGATTTAACTTCTCGTTATCCGGATAAATTTTTAGAAATGATCAAAAAAGACCTTAAATCTGAAAAAGATTTCTTGTCTGTGATTCAAGAGATGGAAATTGATGAATCAGCATTAAACGAAATGGATAATGGTGATGAAGAAACACAATCGTTTGCTGACGAAATTCGTGGTATTGGTGATGCTCCGTCATTAGATGATGATGGTGATTACTAGTCTATCGAGATCGTGATCATATTGTTATAATTAAAAAGCCCTCAGATGAGGGCTTTTTTTTGTCTCAAAATGGGTCATTCAGTTTTTTGAAGTTTTTTGAAAAGTGATTTTTTGTTACTATAGTTTAATACCGAGGCACTTTATTAAATTATTTCTATTCATCACTTTTTATTTATTGATTGGTGTCTTGCAAGCTCAAGAGTCTGCTAAAAAATGCGAATATAATTCTAAAAACCAGTTATTTACGGATGCTAAAGGTAATAAGGTGCAAATTCATTTTGCGCGTCATGCTTTAGCGAGCTCAGTTTTTAATTTTTGGCAAGAGATGACGACAGCTGTAGACAACAAAATCAAAAGCTTAAAGATAGCGCGCAAACTTATTGAAATAAACTCAGAGCAAAGTGCTGATATGCTTCAGTATTCAAATTATATTTTATCTCAATTAAAGGCCAATAATCTGTCGTGGGTGGGGATAGAGAATTCTCAAAAATATATTCAATCTTATGGTGTTGTTGAAAGATGTATAGCATCAGAGACAAATGCCAACACATTTAAAAATTATGGGCTTTCAGATGGTGAAGTAGATTTGTTGATGGTTAATCTTGAGGGCTCAGATGGTTATGCCTATTGCAGATGGGTTAATTCGTTTTCTGCGGCTGATTCAAAAGTGAGTCATATAAAAACAACGACCTCAATAGAAGCAGTTCGTAAAGTTAAACTAATCGGGATAGATAATGAAAGATTGCAGGCCATGGATGATTTGCAGCTTAAGATAAATGATTATCAGAAAAAAGCTGAAAAAACTTTAAACTCAAGTCATAAAAAAATTCTCTTAGTTGAAATAGAGGCTTTGTATTCGCAAAAAGATATTTTGATGAAAAAAGAAATGAAGCTCAGAGATAGTGGAATCGCTCGCGATTTATTACGAGCAGCTGAGACTTATTCGAACAGTGAAAAATTTGGTATTGTCGTGCTTGGGAGTTTTCATGAAAAAGGTGTACTTAAAGAACTCGTTGAAAACTGTAAATAGTGTTGATGAATATTTACTTTTTGCTCATTAAGGCTTCTGTCGTTTTTCTTAAGTTATCAGACAGTGTTCGCATAAGGATTTTAACCCATTCAGGTAATTTATCCATTTGATCAAGTAAGTTAACATATGGAAGAACGACAACCATACTGTCTTCTGCAGCTCTGAGAGTTGCTGAGCGTGGTTTAAGGTCGAATAATGCCATTTCGCCAATGAGTTGACCTTGCTTGGCTTCGCTGATGACGACTGGATTACCGTCGACTTTTTTGATGATTTCAAAGCGTCCTGATTGCACAACGTACATATTGTCTGGCATGTCGCCTTCGTAAAACAAGATTGTGTCTTTTGCAATGCTTCTGATTTCAGCCATAAAATCTCTCTTATGAAGATTATTATGAACTAAAAATGATTAGTGTAAATCATCTTTTTTCTTTTTTTTGAACATTTGCGGTTCTGAATCAATATGCTCTGAAACTTGCTCTGCAAACTGGTCAAATTCGTCTTCTGTTGTATCGAGAACATCTTCAGATTTTTCGTCATCGGCATTGTTAATTATTTTTGATTCAGTATCTAAGCCTAGTAAGGCATCTGCTTGTGCTTCAAGATCTGGATTTTCTGTTGAATGTTGAATCCAGACTTTTTTGCCGCTGAAATCAACCTCTGCCCAAACATAAGGCAATTCAATATCTTGATCGTTTTCAAAGTATTCGGTCATAAGTGTACCGATGGCATCGACCATCAATGAGATTTTGTCAAAAATGAGTTGTTCATGGTTCTCTGGTTGATTTTCAGGCAAATCGACTGAGGCTTCGAAATTAAAACGTTTAAGTTCGCCCTGAGTGTGAAGCCCGACTCTTAAAGCAATTTCTTTAGTGAAAATACGACCATCAACAAAAACTTTAATTGAGCTTTCTAGATGCTTTGCGAAGTTTTGAGTAAATAAATCTTTAATTTGTGCAGAAAACTCTGCCGGAAAGGCTGTCCATTTTTGGCTAATTTTATAGCGTGGTTTCATTACATGACCTCTGACTAATCATTGACTGTTTGAAAGGGTTTTTTTATATCTCGTAGGTTATTTTTTCACAACCAAAATAAGGTAAAAAATGGAAACAAATCAAAATTTACAAAATATGACAAAAGCAACTGAGCAAAACCCAGTTAATGCGAATTTGGACATTGATTTAACGGCCGATCTAACAGCGGATCAGACGCCTGATAATCAATTACCTTATTGGCTGCAATCAGCAGAATCATCTGAACAGAAAAAATATTTTAATCAAGATATTGGAAATGGTCGTGGTGTTTATATTTCCACATACGGTTGTCAAATGAATGTGAATGATACTGAGCGTATGCATTCACTTTTAGAGATGGCTAATTTTACTCCAGTACAAACACCAGAAGAAGCTTCTTTAATTATTATTAATGCATGTTCTGTGCGTGAAAAACCAGTTCATAAAGTTTACTCAGAAGTTGGACGTTTTCGTCGAATGAAAGATAAAAATCCAAATCTTAAGATTGGAGTTGGTGGTTGCGTTGGACAACAAGAAAAAGACAATCTTATTAAAAATCAACCTTTGATTGATTTTGTTTTTGGTACTGACAATATTGATTCACTTCCTAATTTAGTGAGTCAAGTTTATGAAAATCAAACTAAAGTCGTAAATGCAAAATTCGAACACCGTGCGCCTTATCATGTTGAAACATTAGTCCGTAATCCAGGAGTGTCGACATTTGTGAATATCACAAAAGGATGCGATAATTTTTGTACATTCTGTATTGTGCCTTATACTCGTGGACGTGAAAAATCGCGACCTATATCACATATTTTGATGGACATCAGAACTCTTATTCAACGTGGAGTTAAAGAAATCACATTGCTTGGGCAAAATGTGAATTCGTATAAATCAGAAGATGGTGCTGATTTCGCTGATTTACTCAAAAAAGTTGCGATGGAAACAGATATTGAACGTATTCGTTATACAACATCACATCCTAAAGATTTTAACGAAAAACTGATGCATGTTATGGCTGATCATCAAGATAAAATTTGTGAATATGTTCATTTGCCATTTCAAAGTGGAAACTCACGTATTTTAGAGAGAATGAATCGTGGTTATACACGCGAACAGTATATTGACAAAATCAAACAAATGAAAAAAATAATTCCAAATTTAGTTTTGTCGACTGATATCATAGTCGGATTTCCTGGTGAAACTCATGATGAGTTTATGGAAACAGTGTCAATGGTACAAGAAGTTGGTTATGAGACTATTTTTGCTTTTATGTATTCACCTCGTCCATTTACAAAAGCAGCTAAATTTGAAGACCAAGTTGATGATAAGACTAAAAATGAACGCTTAAATTATTTATTTGATGTTCATGATAAATTAGCTTTTGAAATTGTACAAAGATATCAAGATCAAACCTTAAATGTGCTTGTTGAAAGCGTAAACGAACAAGGTAAAGCTTTTGGTCGTAGTACGCAAAATAAATCAGTGTATTTTGTTGGTTCAAAAGAACTTATCGGGAAAACAGTTCCAGTCAGAATCACAAGTTCTACTCCGAATGTTCTTCGTGGTGAGCTTGTTTTAAATATTAATTAAGATTTGGATTAAACGTAGTTGATGAAAACAGATTTTATTTTTGAAAAAAATCAGGATGATAAGTTTAACTTTTCTGATCAAGATCTGATCGAGTTAAAAGCTTATGGGTTGTCATTAAATAATGATACGACACGGCCGTTTCTTATCCTCAAAGACCAGAGCGGTGATTTTACTTTGCCCGTTGGTATTAGTCAGATCGAAGCGGGTGTGACGCTTGCTCAAAACAATGCACATCAGTTTAATTCAACACCACATGCTTTTTTAGAAAAGCTGATCAGTTCGTTAGATATCATTGTTGAAAAATGCGTTTTCTCAGAAATTATTGGACATCATCAGTTTGTTCGCCTTTTTATGAAGGGACATCCTCAGTATCAAAGTTTTAAAATCAGAGCTGATGAGGCCATGAGTTTGTGTTTACATTTAAAAATTCCATTTTTTGCGACTAAAAATTTCATTCACAAATCTAAAATTATGTCGACGCAACTGACTGAACAAGGCGCTGATGTTTCTTTTCAGCAATTAACTGCTCCTGGTAAAAGAGAGTTTTTTCATTAAAATATATTTTTACTAAAAGAGGTTTTTATATGAAACATAATTCTTCAAGTTTGGTTTTAGCTCGCGGTAAAACACCAACTGTAGGAGCGGATGTTTTTATTGCTGACAATGCTCGAATTATTGGTGATGTGCAAATTTCAGATCGCAGTTCAATTTGGTATAATGTCACAATACGTGGCGATGTAATGCCTATTACAATCGGAAAAGAAACAAATATTCAAGATGGTTCAGTCTTGCATGGAACTTATGGCAAATTTGGCTGTGAAATATCAGATCGTGTAACGATAGGACATTCTGTGGTTTTGCACGGTTGTAAAATCAACCAACGTTGTCTAATTGGAATGGGATCTATTGTTATGGATGGTGCTGAGATTGGTGAATACTCAGTAGTGGGCGCGGGAAGTCTTGTGACTGAGGGTAAAAAGTTTGAGCCATACTCTTTAATTGTTGGTCGTCCAGCGGTTTTTAAAAGAAAACTAACAGAAGCAGAAATTAAATTTTTAGATCAATCGGCAGATAATTATTTGCTTTACAAAAGTTGGTATTAAAAGTTGGTATTAAAAAAAGAGAGTTTTTAAAACTCTCTTTTTTTAATCATCACGTTATTGAAAATAAACTTCATTGATAACAGGTTGAGAGTGGCACGAATCGGCCCAGTAAGAGTGTACAATACTGAGTTTTAACGAACCAACATCAATAGTTCCGATACGATCAGTTTTTCCTTCGACTTTAACTTGTAGTTGAACGAGTTCTTCACAGTTCGTGGCTTTTTCAGAACGAATGGTTTTGATTGATTGAAAATAAGAATTATGTTCGGCATCAGTTTGTAAAAGAGTTAAAGTAGAATTTTTTAAGTAGATATTGCTCTCATTGAAATAGCTGTATATTTGAATAGTTTTTTTCTGAAGATCAACGCTTCCACCACCAATGCAAATGTTGTAAGGAATATCTTTGAGCGAAGTGTTGCTGTGGTTTCTAAAGCAAGTTTCATCTTCTGGACCTGCAAAAGCGAAGTTAAATGTTAAAACGATAAGTAAGCTAAAAATAGTTTTCATAAATGTCTCCCTTTATGGGCTTTACTTGTATCATATTTAAATAATATGTTTGTCAGAGTTTCTTTAAGTTATTGAAATTTCAAATTTAAATGTGTTTTATTTTGCTGATCATATAATCTATATATATTGGTCTAGGTCTGTGTGCTTCATTGCTAGCCTAAATGTTGAACTCAAAGTATATTATTTACACACTGAATTTTGATAAGAGGAGCACTGCACATGGATAGTCGAACTTCCCCAAATCAACCCCTATCGCATAATTTGGCTTTAACATTTGACGACATTTTACTTGTTCCTAAGTACTCTGAAATTGTCCCAACTGAGGTTATTCCTAAAACGTTTTTTGCGAGAGATTTATATTTAAATGCTCCAGTGATTTCGGCAGCGATGGATACTGTGACTGAACATCGTATTGCGCGAATTATGGCACAAAGTGGTGGCTTAGGAATCATTCATAAAAATCTATCTATCGAAGAGCAATCGTTTCAAGTCGAAAAAGTTAAAAAATATGAATCAGGAATGATACAAGATCCAATCACTTTATCTCCTGACCACTATGTCAGTGAAGCTCTTGCTATTATGGCTAAGTATTCTATTTCAGGGGTGCCAATTACAGTTCAAGGAAAACTCGTTGGAATTCTGACAAATAGAGATTTGCGTTTTGAAACGAATGTGAATCAGCCCATCAAAAACCTCATGACACATGAAAATTTAGTGACGACAGAAGAGGGCACAACGTTAGATCAAGCTAAAAAAATACTCCAAAAGCATCGTATTGAAAAGCTGCCAGTCGTGGATAAAAAAGGAATGCTTAAAGGGCTTATCACGATTAAAGATATTGAAAAATCTGAAGCTTTTCCTCAAGCCACTAAAGATTCTCATGGTCGATTAGTTGTTGGTGCGGCAATTGGTGTAGGGTCAGGTAGTCATGACCGTGTAGATTCACTCGTGCAACACAAAGTTGATGTTGTGTGTGTGGATACAGCTCATGGTCACTCTAAGAATGTTATTGAAATGGTTAAATATGTTCGCAGTCGTTACAAAGATGTTATTCTCGTTGCGGGAAATGTTGTTTCTGAAGACGGAACAGAAGCTTTGATCGCAGCCGGTGCTGATGTTGTAAAAGTTGGAGTCGGACCAGGGAGTATTTGTACAACGCGTGTTGTGGCTGGTGTTGGTATGCCACAAATCACTGCTGTTATGCGATGCTCTAAAATTGCAAAACAAAAAGGTAAAACAATTATTGCAGACGGCGGAATTAAGTTTTCTGGTGATATGACAAAAGCTTTAGCTCTGGGTGCTAACACTGTGATGATTGGAAACTTATTAGCTGGCGCTGATGAAAGCCCTGGTGAAACGATTTTATATCAAGGTCGTACATACAAAGTTTATAGAGGTATGGGTTCAATTGGTGCAATGGCTCAGGGATCTAAAGATCGCTACGGTCAAATGGACACTCATGATGAAGATAAACTTGTTCCAGAAGGGATCGAAGGAAAAGTTCCTTATAAGGGGAGTGCTGGTTTGATTATTCATCAGTTAGTTGGTGGATTAAAATCTGGTATGGGTTATTTAGGGGCTCGCAATATTGAAGAATTACAAGCTAAGGCTGAATTTGTTCAAATTACATCTCAGGGTTTAAAAGAATCACATGTTCATGATGTGAGTATTACCAAAGAAGCACCAAATTATCGTCTGGAGTAAATTATGTTACAGCATTCTAAAATATTAATTCTAGATTTTGGTTCGCAAGTGACTATGCTCATAGCTAGAAGACTGCGTGAGTTAGGTTATTACAGTGAAATTAAAAGTTATAAGACAGAGATTAGTGAAATAAAAAAATATAATCCTGACGGTATCATTTTAAGTGGTGGGCCATTTTCGGTCTACGAAGATAAGTCACCACAAAAAAATATAAAAGAACTATTGGAAATAGCTCCGATTCTTGGGATCTGTTACGGAATGCAATTATTAGCTCATCAATTAGGTGGCGAAGTTCAATCGGCCAAACATCGTGAGTATGGTTTAAAACAAATACATTGGAAAAAGAAAATAGGACAAGTTCCACATTCGCATCATGTGTGGATGAGTCATGGCGATGTGGTTATGAAGATCCCCCAAAATGCAGAGTTGTTATGTGAAACGTCTGATCATATTGCGGGGTTTATTTCTGATAAATATTGGGCTTTACAGTATCACCCTGAAGTTTCACATTCGGAATATGGCCAAGATGTTTTAAAAGCATTTTGTGAGCATTTTAATATTAAATCTGACTGGAACGGAAAATCACTACTTGAAAACTGTAAAGATGTTGTTTTGAAAACAGTCGGATCTGAGGATCATGTTTTATGTGCTTTAAGTGGTGGCGTTGACTCATCTGTTGTGGCGACACTGTTAACACAAGTGTTGGGGCGTGAACGCGTACATTGTGTCTTTATCAATAATGGTTTGTTACGTTTAAATGAATTTGAAAATGTATTAAAGCAATATCAAGATAAAGGTTTAAATGTTATCGGTGTTGATAAGTCAGATTATTTTTTGACTGCGCTTAAAGGTTTGTCTGATCCAGAACAAAAAAGAAAAGCAATTGGTAAATCATTTATCGAAGTCTTTGATCAAGTTATTATTGAAAACTTAGCCTCTTACAAAAATAAAATTAAGTTTTTAGCACAAGGGACTTTGTATCCTGATGTGATTGAAAGTGTTTCAAGTGTTGGTGGAAGTGTAACGATTAAGTCTCATCATAATGTCGGTGGCTTGCCAGAGAAAATGAATCTTAAACTCGTAGAGCCTGTTCGTTATCTTTTTAAAGATGAAGTTCGTGGGTTAGGGCTTGAGTTAGGGTTGTCGCAAGAGATGATCGGCCGACATCCTTTTCCAGGGCCTGGTCTAGGGATTCGTATAATTGGCGATGTTACAAAAGATAAACTAGAAATTTTAAAAAAAGCTGATGATGTTTTTATATCAGCTTTACGGCGTGAAAATTTATACAATAAAATTTGGCAGGCTTTTTGTGTTTTAACTTCTGTTCAAAGCGTAGGTGTGATGGGAGATGGTCGTACCTATGATTATGTACTGGCTTTACGCGCAGTCACAAGTGTGGATGGTATGACCGCTGACTGGTACGACTTTGATGGTCAGTTTTTGCGAATGGTTTCAAACGAAATCACAAATAAAGTTAAAGGCATTAACCGCGTTGTTTATGATGTGACGTCGAAACCACCTGCAACGATTGAATGGGAGTAAATCGTTACTCTTGCTCACATTGACATTGAGCTGCGCATTGAACTCCTGAATCTTGTTTTGCTTGTTGGCAGGCAGCCGCTTTGCTGATATCAGAACCCATGCCGTTATTACCACTACACACATATGTGCAGTTCCATACCTTAGGCTTTTGATTGTTAAGTTGACATAAATGTAAGTCATTTTGTAATTGGTTTACTTTGACTCTTAGATTTGCGACTTCTTGCATGCACTGAGTTGATCCTGTGTTGTTGTTGCTATTGCTACATGTAACAGAAGTTGTTGTGTTTGGCTTGATGAGTGCTGATTCTCCAGGTTGTAAATTTAAAACAGCTGCAAAAGTTTGTGTGTGTAAAATAAGACAGATTATTAAAGTTTTTAGTTTCATATTGTTTCCTTTATTTTTTTGATGAGTTTTATTCATGACATTTTAGTATATTAAAATTAGTAGTATGGTAGTCCCCAAGTTTGAAAATTAGAGTCAGTTGTGTTTGTAACTTCTTGTAAACCTAAAATTTTGAGTGAAGTTTCGATAGCGACGTCCAATTGAAGCATTTTGATATTAGCCAATTCTTGACTATTTATTTCTACAGTTTTTTGTAGCTGAGTGCATTCTTGCTGTTCATGGGCTTTATATTTTTCAGATTTTTTGTAACTTGCAGAAAGAATGAAACTGTCAAGACCAAAGCTTTTGCTATTATTTTTACTTATGGTGTGAGTTATAATGCAATGATTTATTTCTTGAATTCCAATAAAGTTAATAAATTGTACTCTTTGTGCTAGTCGTTTTAATGTTGGTAAATAAATTGATTGTTTTTCTGGTGCTAGTTTGATCGAAAGTTGCAATGCTTTAGCGGCGTAAGCTTTTGCCCAAGTGATGCCATCTTGATTTTCTTGAATATATTCCTTAAGAGTTTTCCTTAATGAATTAAATTTTTGAGCTATCTGTGTTGGAAAATGAGCGACTTCGGATGAATTTAACGTCATAACTTGAGTTACGGTTTTGTTTCTTTCAGCGTTCATATTGATTAATCCAAATAGCAACTCTAACCCAAATCCGTCTTTTGTTTCTTTTATAATCTCTTCATTTCTTAACTCGATTAAAGAGTTAGTTGTATTTTGAACAACTTCATCAGCTTTAACATCAGCTAGCATTCTTTGTGAGGCGTCAATAGCACTGACCATTGCGGCTTCAATTTGTTTATTATTTTCGAGTTTAGTGATAAACTGAGCTGTATAGAGTTCAGTTTTTTCATTTACATGTGCATGAATTGTTTTGGATAATAATGTTAGTGTAATAGTTAAAATTATTTTTTTCATATGAAATCCTTTTTTATTTAAATCTTTCTACGCATACTTTTTTTGCTTGTGATTGATTTTGAGTTGGTGTGTGTTTAGTCGTCGTATAAGTTCGAACTGGTGATCTGAGTTCGAAAATTGCTGTTATTGCATCAGCCACATTTCCACCATAAAGCTCAGTGTGATTCTCAGATTCTTCTTCAAAATAGTCATGAACATGCTGAGCTAGTTCTATACAATCAGAATAATTTTGGAGTTCACTAACGTGTTTATTAAAGCAACTCAGTGTAGCTCGACTTCGATCTTGACCTCCTAATGTCGTGTTGAATTGATTCATGCACTTTTTGGCATTTTCGAGTTTAACGGCGCTGATGGGTTTATTTAATTCACGTTCTTTTTGTAAGATACTGTTTTTCACATCTTGGCGATAAGTAGAAAAGGATTTTTCGTTAATTTCTAGGTCTGGTGAATTTAATAAATAAATCTGAATTTCATAATTAAATAGAAAAATGTGGTCTTCATCTACGACATCGTCTTCAAAAACAACCATTCTAGAACCCGACTCGTCTTTAATGTAAAATGGAAAAATGGTAGCCATTGTTAAATCACGTAAAATTTTATCACGAGCATCTCTTAACAAGACACCATCTTTTTTAACTGTTAAATGTAATGCTTTAATGTAAAGAAGTGTTGTTCTTTTTACCAAATTTATAATTTCAAGGTATAGACCACCTCGAAAATCTTTAATCGACTTGATAACTGTGTTTCGCTCATTTTCGTTTAATTGCGAAAAGTCGCTAACACCTTGAGGGATTTTCAGAGGAACTAAAAAACTTTCGCGAAGTTTTACTTTTGGATCAATTCCAGATTTTGATTTGACGTCGTCTAAAGTTATCTTTGCTAAAGCCATTGCTCCATTTACATCTTGATTATCAATTTTTTTCTGTATTTCAGAAAGTTGCAGATTCATGTGTGTTGCTAACGTATTTAAAACCATACGCTGTTGTTGTTCAAATTCCTCATTCATATTGATATTTAGAATATCAGTAGGTTGAGCTGGTTTTGATTTTTTCGAAAATAAACCTGCATAAGATGGAGCTGTTGATAAAATTGAGAGGCAGAGTATTCCTGTAAAAATAAAGCTATTGCAATTCATTTTAGTTTCCTTTTGGTTGGGGGTGTTTGTTTATAAATTCAATTTAAATTAACTGGTCATTTCAGTCTCTGAAATTCAGTGAAATAAAACTGTCTAAAAGTTTGACGTTTTAAAGTTAAATTATTTAACACAAGTGATACGAGCTACTCGATATCTGGGGTTTTGAATTTCAGCCATTCTTGTAATTCGTCCTTCTCTCGTGAAAGTGATAAAGCTAGCATTAAAAATATAATTTTCCAGTATTACTTCGCTTGGTGTGAATGCACTATTTATGACGTGTTTCATGTTGATATAATTGCAAACTCCTCGATAGTCTCCTTCCCAGTGGTTACCATCTAAGCTAAATTGTTTAATAAAATTTCCAAACTCATCGATTTGAAAAAAAGAAGGTGACTCAAATAAAACTGTGCCATCAGTGTTGTCTACTTTTTGAAATGAGCAGAATAATAAACTTGGATTTGAAGTCGCTATACAATTTTTATTATTTCTAAAATCTAATTTAGATTCATTCGGACTATTAGCATTGCTGACTAAAGGTACTAGTAAAATACAAACAAATAATCTTAAAATTTTCAAAATATTTGAAAGACTATAATGTTTATAATTCAATAATGCCCGTTTAATGTTGATAGTTGTTTTCATTTGTTGTTCTCCCTTTAGAGTTTCTGTTTTTAAGTTCAATTTAAGATAAGTGATCAAAAGAATCCCTGAAATTTACTGAAAAAAGATCGTCTAAAAGTTTGACGTTTTATAATGATATAGGCTGTTAGTTTGCAATTACCTCAATTAGATTGACAAAAAAACGAAGGATTTCATTATGTTTGAGTATGCTCACAGGTTTAAATTAAAATTGTATGCATTATTTGCGACTGTCTATTTTTTATTGTCACTATCGTCTATCAGTGTATTTGCGCAAACGGTATATTTTGGACAAATTTCCTATTTATTGCCCAAAGATACTCGAGTTGAACCAATCAATGAAGATTCAAGAATATCATATAAAATTGATCGCCTTGTTTTAGATATACTTAAAACTCAGACAGGTGGTCAGATCTGTAAAGCCTTTTCAGCAGATACGAAAATTTTGAAAAACTTCGCGTTTACTAATAAAAATAGTGCTGAGCAAGCATTTGATATATGTGCAAATCAAATTAAATCTGAAAACAAAATAATTTATAGACCATTTCCTAAAAAGTATTATTTAATTATATATCCCACTGGATATGTACCGCCAATAACTGGTTGGACTACACCACGAAATGAAACATTTATATTTTTATCTGAACAACAATATGACTTGGGTTTTGATAATAATCGTGAACTTTTTATTAAGACTATTTCACACGAATTAGCAATCAGTCTAGATCGTAAAGATACTATCGGATTCACTGGAATACTTGATTACGGTATGATGGATATCGCAAAAACAGATCACAATAATGATTTTCTAGCAATCGTTCGTGATGCAAAAATTAAACATACATTAGCTGCCATTCGGGCTTTTGATTTTGAAAACAAAGTTGCATCAGAGTTGAAAGTAAAAGTCTCTGATCAATACTTGCAATTCTTAAATTTAAACTGTGTTGATAAAGTTAAATTTCTTTATCCGTATATAAATCGAATATCAGAATCAACTGCTAGCGAGCAGTTAGTCAACTTATTGATGGATGCATCAGGTCCATCAAAATATCGTTCTTTGGAAATGTCGCTCGAAGAAAAAATCTCTAGACTAGAAGAAATCAAAATTTATTTTTTAAATAATACGAACCAGAACGCTTGCGAATACATGACTCAGGGTGTTCCTTTTGATGCAGGAGTAAGTTTTCGTGGTGGACCAGGTCCAAGGGTTGATGGTTGGTAATATGTCTGTACAATATTCAAAAGTAAAAACCAGAATAGAAAATCACTCAAAAATGAAAGAACTGATGGCTTTGAATAAGCATATGCTTGCTTTACAGTTAGGGCAGAATACGTTGAGTGATTGTGGTCCACATGTTGGTTTACTTTGTGATATTGCTTGTTGTCAGTATCAACTGGGGTTTGTTACGAGTTGTTCTGAAATGTTGAATTTGATTTCAGCAGAATTTAAAAGTGCTTATCAGCTATTAAGCTATGAATCATGCCGTAGAACTTTTGTTTTTGTTTCTAAAATTCAAGAAGAGCTCGGTCATGTTTTTGAAAGTCTAGAAAGTTTAACTAAGGCCTATCAATACTGCGAGAGTAAAAAAGATTTTAAAATGATTTTAACGCAAGAGTTAAGATTGTTGTCGTATTTAGGGCTTAAAGATAAAATCTTAGATCGAATGTCTCTTTTAAATCAAGATTCATTAAACACATACTCTGATAAAATCGAAATATTGCATGCATTGTTGTGGTTAGAGTATTGTCTGTTTGGTTTTGATAGTGCTCAGAAAATATTTTTTAAATTAATTAATGAAAGTTTGTCTGAATCTGATTTAAGGCTAGTTTATCGTGATTTTCTTGAGATAGTTTGTCATGCTCGAGTTGAAAGTACAGAACTCTATTTAACTGAGATACAGAAATTTAAAGAGCAAAATAATTTGCAATCATTCGATTTATTTTTATTGGACTATTTGACTCATTTAGATAATTTAAGTGATTATTCATTTAACGATGATCTGTCTCTTATGCAAAAATTAAGGATTTTAATACTTAAATCTAAAGGATCTCGAGAAAACAACAGTACTGGTTCTAAAAACCATGTTCAGTATGCTTTACTTACACAGCATTTATCGTTATCAAGTCAAAAGCTGTTAAAGAATCTTTTGCCTGAGATTAATATGAATACTCGCGAGCCTATTGAGGTTGATTTAGCTGAGTTTACTGAACTACAAAAAAAGATTTTAGTTTTATTTGAAACAACTGACTCATTGAGTTTAAATGAATTATCTAAAAAGCTTTGGAATGAGGAGTATGCAGTTGTTCATTATGATCGATTAAGGATGCTTGTTTATAAACTAAACAAACTTATGCTATCTAAAACCGCATATAGTATTTTTAGTATTAATAAAAACTCTATAAAATTAAATCAAAGAATAAAAATAGCTTCATAATTATTTAAGAGAGTTAATGTAGTCTAAATTAACTTTATTAATCTATTCGATTAGTTTTATTCTGTAAGTTCTTGAATAATGCAATTAAAACCATTGAATAAAATAAAAATGTGGCTAAACCACCTAAGCCATAAAATAGAAGTACATTGCCTATGCTTGGCTGTATCAGGTTGAGGCTTGATATAAAATCTGAAGTCATAGTTAAATAAGAACAAAATGCGCCTAAGCCAATAGCAAAAATAAATGATAAATTTCTTGTATTAAAAATCTTTTTAAAAAGATTTTTTTTAATGATTTGATTACCTGTGATTAGAACTGAAACAATCAGTAAAAAATAAATAAAAATAACAGTGATATTTATATCTGTCACTTTATATCCTTGTATGTAAGCGATTACAAAAATGAGAACTGACTTTAAATTGTATGACGTTTGATTATAATTACAATATTTTTTTCATAGATTTATGGCAAGCCATCAAAAAGTAAAGACGCGCTGATAACCATTTTTTGATCGATGATTTGTTTTACATTTTTTTTATAGACAACTTGAATATGAGGACATTTTGTATAAGTCATAAATTTATCAACAACTTTGTGATCTATTTTAACATCTGAATATTTACATTCAATTGTTAACCAAGGCTTTTTGTTTTTTGAAATTAAAAAATCGATTTCTTGTTTTTCTTTATTGCGAATGTAATGTAAATCAAAAAAACCTTCACCCGTGTCAGTCCAATAGTGACACGCTTTGATCAGCTGGCAAGCGACAAGATTTTCAAATTTAATGGCTTCATCTGTAATTTCTGTCCAGTCATAAAGATAGAGCTTGCCTTCTTTTTTGATTGATCTTGGAATTGATTTCCCCCAAGGTTTAATTTCAAAAAAATAATAAAGCTCTTCGAGATAGTTAAGCCAACGTCTAACGGTGTCGTGAGCAACCTCAAGATCTTCTCGTAAACTTTGTACGCTGAGAGGACTGCCAACTTTTTCTGGTAAAAGACTTGCTAACATTTCAACTTTGCTAAGTTCAGGTAGTCTACTTAAATCTCGTAAATCTTCGCGGATGATTTTTTCGTGACGACTTTGTCTCCAGATGTTTGTGATGTTTTTAGATTCAGCATAATAAGGTTCAGGAAAACCACTTGTGAGCATTAAACGATCGATTATAGCTTGTTCACTTGAATGCGTTTTCGTTGTGAAAACTTTCTTAAGCCATTCGTCGGGATGAAGTTGCTTACTAGATGCTAATTCACCATAAGTTAAAGGATGTAGGCGAAAATTTAAATAACGACCCATAAGCGAATCGCCACCTTTTTTGAAGACGTTTAATCGAGCACTTCCTGTGACAATAATAACAAAATCTTTTTGATAGATATCGTATAAACCTTTGATTTTTTGTTTCCACTTGCTGGATTTATGAATCTCATCAAAAATAACAATTCTTTTTGAATTTATTTCTTCTAGCTTTAACGACTGAATAATTTGGCTTGGGTCTTTTGCCCACATTTTGCGAAAAGTGCTTTCATCCCAGTTTTGATATAAAAATTCATCAAATTCATTTTTGAAAGATCGAGATAAAGTTGTTTTACCAACTTGTCTGGGGCCTGAAATAAAGGCCATCTTGTTTCTTTTTAAAGCCAACTCTAAAATACTCTGAAAAAGATAGCGTTTATTCATATGACTATTTTCGTGTATGTCGCGAATTTGGTCAAGACTATTTTCGTGTATGTCGCGAATTTGGTCGTTTGACGATGCTTAAAAATGATTTCATGTTATATTTTAAGACAGATGGCTGTAACTTTGGCAAATCGCTGACTTCTTGGGGTTTTGACTCATCTAGAAACCCTTGTTACGCGCTGCGGTTTAACACTGTTGTTTTGAATCTTTAAATCTGACCTAGTAATTTAACCCGATGTCATTCGCTCATCTACATGTCCATTCAGAGTACTCTCTTTTAGAAGCCGCGTGCAGGGTTAAAGCCATTGCTAAAAAAGCTGCTGAATATCAAATGCCTGCGGTTGCTTTAACAGATTACGGAAACATGTTTGGAGCTATTGAGTTTTATTTTGCCTGCCAAGATAAAGGTGTAAAACCTATTATTGGACTCGAAGCCTACATAGCACCTGGGTCACGCTTTGATAAAAAACAAGATCCAAATGCTCGTTTTTCTGAAGTCGCACTTGGTCCCAAGAGATTAGTTTTGCTGGCTCAGAATTTACAAGGGTATCAGAATTTATGTAAGCTTTCATCGGTTGGCTATCAAGAGGGTTTTTACTGGAAACCACGTGTAGATTATGAAATTTTAAAAGAATATAGTTCTGATTTGATCTGTTTAAGCGGAACTCAGCGTGGCGAAATCATTGATACTTTTCTTAAAGAAGGCCCTGATGCTGCTTTAGAAAAAGTTAAATTTTTAAAAACGATTTTTGATGATCGTTTTTATTTAGAAATGTGCAGAGCTTTACCACAAAACACAGATGCACAGAAAAATATAAATAAATTTCTTTTAGAAGCTTCTAAAATTTGTGCTGTTCCCTTAGTGGCAACTAATGATGTCCATTACATGACTCAAGATGATCAAATTGCTCAAGAAGTTTTAGTTTGTATTGGTTCAAATAAAACTTTATCAGACGAGCATCGATACAAGCTTGGCAGTTCTGATTTTTATTTTAAATCAGCTGATGCTATGACACGCTTATTTAGTGATGTGCCTGAAGCTATTTCAAATACATTACAAATAGCAGAACGTTGCCAGGTTAAATTTAAACTTAAAGATGAATCAGGTAAAGCGATTTACCATTTACCAAGTTTTCCAACAACAGAAGGTCGCACAGTTAAAGAAGAGATTAATTACCGCGCTCTAGAGGGATTAAAAGTTCGTTTTGAAGAGCTTAAAAACGTTGGCGACGAAGTCTCTGAAGAAAAAAAACCTGATTATTTTAAACGTTTAGATTATGAATTATCTATCATTGATCGCATGGGATTTAATGGTTATTTTTTGATTGTCCAAGATTTCATTAACTGGGCAAAAGATCGTGATATTCCAGTTGGTCCTGGACGGGGATCTGGAGCCGGATCTTTAGTCGCTTACTCATTAAGAATTACAGATTTAGATCCAATTCCGAATTATTTACTATTCGAACGTTTCTTAAATCCAGAGCGTATTTCAATGCCCGATTTTGATATCGATTTCTGTCAAGATAGACGCCAAGAAGTCATTCAATATGTAACAGATAAATACGGTCAAGAATCTGTTTCGCAAATCATTACTTACGGTAAATTACAAACGCGCGCAGCTCTTAAAGATGTCGGACGTGTTTTGGGGATGACGTTTGCCGAAGTCGATGTTGTGAGTAAGTTAATTCCAGATAAACTAGGTATATCTTTGACCGAATCTCTTGAGACAGAACCGCGTATTCGCGAAGCTATGGAAACTAATCCCACAGTGCAAACGCTTGTGGAGTTAGCTCTTAAAGTTGAAGGTTTAGTTCGACATGCCGGTATTCACGCGGCTGGTGTTATTATCGCTGATGGCAGTTTAGTGAAGCATGCGCCTATGTATAAAGGTGCTGACGATGAAAACGTTGTTCAGTATGACATGAAGCATGCTGAAAAAATTGGTCTTATTAAGTTCGACTTTTTAGGATTAAAAACTTTAACTCATATTCATCATGCCTTAAAGCTTGTTAAACAAAACAGAGGCGTTGATCTTTTATCTAAAAATATTCCTTTGAGTGATTCAAAGATTTATGAACTTCTTTCGCGTGGTGATACGGCAGGGGTTTTTCAGTTCGAGGGTGAGGGTATTACTGATGCCACTCGTAAAATAAAACCTACAAGTTTTGCTGATATTACGGCGATTACATCGTTATATCGCCCTGGTCCGATGGCTAATATTCCTGAGTTTACAAAACGTAAACATGGTGAAGCCCCTGTTGAATATTTATTACCTGATACCAAACAGGTGCTCGAAGAAACATACGGGATTATGGTTTACCAAGAGCAAGTTATGGGTATTGCCTCGATTATTGCGGGTTATAGCCTTGGTGAAGCGGATATGCTTCGTCGTGCGATGGGTAAAAAAATTAAAGCAGAAATGGATCAGCACCGTGAGCGCTTTATGAAGGGTGCTTTAGAGCGTGGTCACGATAGACAAAGATCTGAAGAACTTTTTGATTTGATGTATAAGTTTGCGGATTATGGTTTTAATAAATCACATGCTGCTGCTTATTCAGTTATTACGGCACAAACAGCTTATATTAAACATTATTACCCAGCTGAGTTTTTCGCAGCATTGCTTTCAACAGAGGTCGGCGATACAGACAAAGTTGTTAAATACGTTAAAGATGCGCAAAAACGTGGACTAAAAGTTTTAGCACCTCATGTGAATTTTTCTGATTATTTATTTACAGTTAAAGGTGAAGAGATTTATTTTGGTTTAGGAGCGATCAAAGGTGTTGGATCTGCAGCCGTTGAATCAATACTTGAAGCCAGATCGAAAATGCCAGATCAAAAATTTAATTCTTTAGATGAATTTTTTGAAAATGTCGATTTAAGACGTGTTAATAAAAAAGTTATTGAGTGTTTAATAAAAGCGGGTGCATTTGATGGTTTTGGCCCGCACCGAGCACAACTTTTTGAACAGTACAGTAAATTTTTAGATCGCGCGATAGGTGCGCAAAAAGATAAAGATTTAGGACAGGTTTCTTTATTTGATCTTGGCGATCAAAAAGAAATCGTGGTCTTAGAAAACACTAAAGTCTGGACAAGATCGCAGTCGTTAGCTTTTGAAAAAGAAGTTTTAGGATTTTACTTAAGTGATCATCCGTTAAAAGGATTTGAAAATTTATTTAAAGTTTGGACAACTTGTGATATCAATGACTTATCTAAGTTAGATGAATTAAAGCCTGAAGTTAAACCGCAGCCAGCACCTGAGCCAAGAAATCGTTTTCAAAAAGATCAAAAACGCCGAGTTATTTTGGGCGGGTTAATTGTTGAGTCTCGCGAAATGATTACTAAAAAAGGAACGCGAATGGCTTTTGCTAAACTTGAAGATTTGTCAGGTACGCTTGAGCTTGTTGTCTTTCCTGATGCTTTTGCTAAATTTGGTCATTTTTTAAAAGACGAAAGACCGTTACTTATTGGTGGGGGTTTAGAGTTATCAGAAGGAAATCCCAAAGTCTTTGTTGATACAATTGCACCTTTTGATGATGTCATGAAAAAAACCAAACGAGTTTCTTTTCGCTTAGATAAGCTTGTTGCAGAAGATTTTGTAAAACTAGATGAGATTATGCAGACTTATAAAGGCGACACAAACGTTCGTCTAGTTATTGTGGGTTCGGAACAGCAAGATATCGAGATGGAGCCTGAGATTCCTTATAAAATTCAAATTTCTGATGCATTTTTTGAAGAAGTTCATCAAGTATTTGGTCGTACGGACTTTATTGAAATATAAAAATATGTCACACTCATAACATGAAAATATTAATATTTTTTATGTCTGTGAGTTTTTTGGCATCGTGTGTTTCTTTAAATCCCAGTTTGGATGGAGCTCGACAAACAGAGACGACTCCTGTTGCAATTCGCAGGAAAATTAAAGATGTCGATTATCGTAATTTTGATGATGAGAAGTTTTTAAAGAAAAGAATCGCCGTTTTACCATTTATTGATTTACACCCTGAACAAAGACCTGAAACAGCCACTCAAAATGCACGAGATGCTTTTATAATTGAACTCAATAGAGCAGAAAAGTTTATTGTTCTTAACTCAGATCAAATGACAGTCAATCCAGAAAAATATTTTAAAAATAATGAGTATAATTTAAAAAAAATGGCTGAAGACTCTCGTAAGTCAGGAATTACAGCCATTATGGAAGGTCAGATTCTAGACGTTAGACTTAAGAAAAAAGCTGATCAAATCGGTATTGTTCGTAATTTAAATGCGACATACGAAGTCGTCATTAGACTCAGAATTCAGAATATTCGTACAGGAATGGAAGTTTTTCATACGGTTAAAACTGTAACGCTCGAAGAAAAAAACACGCGAATAGGTGAGCGTGTGTCAGAAGATCAGCTTTTTACAAAAAATCCTGAACTTGTTGAAATTTTAATTAAAGATGCATTTCTGGATTTTGCGCAACAAATTCAAGCTTCTATGAGCGAAGTTTCATGGGAAGGTCGAATTGCAGCAATCAAAGGTGATAAGATTTATGTGAACGTCGGTAAAGCAACTGGTGTTCAAGTTGGTGATTTGCTTAAAGTCGTTGAAGATAGTTCTGAAGTCTATGACCCAGAAATGGGTTATAATCTAGGCAAAATATCAGGAAAAACTAAAGGTACACTTGAAATCATCAGTTATTTTGGTAATGATGGTGCGGTCGCTGTTGTCCATTCGGGTGCAGGATTTAAGGAAAGTGACCGTGTTGAAATGTTTCAGTAATTTAGAACAATTTAAAATAGATCATCGTGATGATTGTAGTTTTTATTGGCTTGGTTTAACTGATTATGATGAGGCCTGTAGTTTACAAGTCGAACTTGTAAACTTAAAAAAAAATCATCGAACTGAAAAACAGTATTTTATCGGTTTAGAGCATAATCCGACTCTAACATTAGGATTAAGAGCACATACTTTGTTTGATTCTTATCAAAGTTCAGATTTAAGTGTTAAAAAAATTAATCGTGGCGGCTTAGCTACAATTCATAGCCCCGGACAATTGGTCATTTATCCAATTTATGATTTAAGACAAAAAAATATTTCTGTTAAAAATTTTGTTTCTAGTTTATTTGCTACGACTCAAAAATTATTAGAACTTCAGAAAATACAAAGTCGTGTCGATATTTGTGACCAACCTGGGGTTTATACCACAAATGGAAAAATTGCTTTTTGTGGTTTGCAAATCTCAAACGGTATTACACAGCATGGATTGAGTCTTAATAATACAAATGATTTGACTTACTTTAGACAGATTGAGTCTTGTGGTATTAAAAATGCCCAGTTAGATCGTGTTGCTCATCATAATATTCAAGTCAGTAATGCAGAGCTTTTTAAGCAGTGGTCTAGCTTGTTCACAAGATCTTTAGGTGTCTGTGAGCAGCAGGTCTAAAGGTTAATTTGTGAATTCGCAATTGTCGTTTGTGACAAGAGTAATTATTCTAGTATTAGAGTGTTAAATTCTTTTATTTTTCGAAAAAATATTTATTTAAAAAACAGCATTGTTTGGATTGTTGTTATAACTGAGTTTATAACAATTTCCATGATGGGCTATTTTGTTTATTCTTTTTCAAAAAAACGTCTTCGTGAAGAAATAGAAAATAAGATTAAAGGTGTATCTTTATCTGTTGCCCATTTAATCGATCCTGCGGATCACGTGCTTTTAAATAAACGCGAAGATGAATTTAAAACTCAGTACTCTAAAGTTCGCGATGTTTTAAAAAAAGTAAAAGAAGCCTATCCTGATGTTAAATATATCTACACAATGAAAAGACACAGCAGTGGCCGAATTATTTTTATCGTTGATGCTGAGGCTCAAGAATCAGAAAATTTTAGTTACCCAGGGGATAATTATAGTATCGATGCTGCGGCATTAAATAAAGCCTTTAATGAAAACTCAGGCGCACATATTAGCGAAGATTTTATACAAGATAAATGGGGCATTTGGCTGTCAGCATTCGCGCCAATTATAAACGCCAAAAATGAAAACGTAGGCGTCGTTGGAGTGGATATTGATGCTCAAAATGTTTTAAACGAAGAACAAAAGTTATTTAATATTATTTTTGTTACTTCTGTTATTAGTTTTTTAATAGGATTGTTAATTTCGTTACGATTTGCCAAAAGACTTGTTCGGCCTCTCTATAAATTAACTCAAGATGTGAATCAAATTCAAAACTATAATTTTGAAGATACAGCTAAAATTCAAACTAACATTTATGAATTTAAAGAATTAAGTCGTTCAATTGTTTCGATGAGATTAGGTTTGCGATCTTTTAAAAAATACGTTCCTGCAGAAGTTGTTCTTGATTTGTTGACAAACAAACAAGAAGCTTTTTTGAATGTGGAAAAAAAAGAAATTACAGTTATGTTTACAGATATAATTGATTTTACCACTATATCTGAAAAAATATCATTAGATGATTTGTTAGTTATTCTGAGCGAGTATTTTGCAGCTGTTACTGAAGTGATAAGTCGAAATCGCGGTACAGTGGATAAGTTCATAGGTGATTCGATTATGGCATTTTGGGGAGCACCATTTGATAATAAAAACCATGCTTATGATGCATGTCGAACAGCTTTAGAAATTCAGCTTGTCTTACACAACTTAAATAAAAAATTGGTGGATCGTAAATTACCGGCACTCAATACAAGAGTTGGTATTAGTACTGGTATCTGCACAGTTGGCAACATTGGTCATAAAGATCGTTTCAATTATACAGCTGTTGGCGATACTGTTAACCTAGCTAGCCGAGTAGAGTTGTTAAATAAAAATTATTCAACTGACATTTTAATGACCGAATCAACTTACAATATAGTTAAAGATTTTTATGATTGTATTAAAATCGACCACGTTCCGATTAAAGGCAAAAAAGAAATTATCGATGTTTATCAATTGTTAAATGTTAAAGACAGTTTGCCTTCGTTTAGACATCATGAATGAGAATATGATAAATTATGTTACAATTTTTCTCGTCTTAATTTTTTGATGAGTGAATTTTTAGATTTAGAAGTGAGTCTTTTTTCAACTGAAGATTTAGTGGGGCGAGTTTTTTTTCGCTTTTTAGGAATAAAAAGTGAGTTGTTAAGTAAAAAGACAAGAGATTCAACTGCCATTTTCTTATTAGTGAGCTGATCGCGTTCGGCTTCAGAACGAAATTGTAAGTAACGACTTTGAATAAGTTTATGAGCTATTTTTTGAATGACCAAATTGATTTCTTCATCTGATAGGTTAAGTTCATAAATATCAATTCTTGCGTAAACAGCAGAGTTGGTTTTATTAACATGTTGCCCGCCAGCACCGCTAGATCTAGCGACAGAGAAAATACATTTTTGATAAATAAATTCGTAACTCAGTTTTTTCATGGTTATAGTAAAATCTTAGGGTAGTTATGAGTGTTGTGTAAACGGATATTAAGTGAAAAATGGTGCAGCCTACAGAACTCGAATCTGTGACCTCTTCCATGTCAAGGAAGCGCGCTACCAACTACGCTAAGGCTGCAATTCTTAATGTCTGTAAAAAATAACAATACTGCCTTAAAAATTCAACAAATTTAATCATTTATAGGACTTAACTTGCTTAAGTTGTTAGCCTTTTGTATTTATCTGGTTATGTTTTTATACGATTTGGTGCCATCAATAATAACTGGATTAACTGTGTCTATCTTGCACGCAGCTCTTCCGACTCATTGGTTACCGTTTGTTTTGGCTTCGCGCACACAAAAATGGACTTATCAGAAAACTTTTTCCATACTTCTTATAGCAGGATCAGGGCATATTGTAACAACAACAGCTATTGGCGCTGGTGTCATTTGGTTTGGGATTAAGTTTCATGATTTCTTCTCAAATGGTCTTTATTGGGTCATTGTGGGTCTAGTCGCTTTGACAGGTTTATACAATTTGATTCAGCATTTTAGAGGATCGCAACATTCACATTGTGATCATGCACATCCGCATAATCACAATCAAGATTATCGCAAAGTCTCAAAAGATGGATGGGCTATATTAAGTTTACTATCACTTTTGACATTTTCTCCGTGCGAATCATTCTTACCTGTTTATGTTTCGGCATGGCCTGCAGGATGGTTTGGTTTTGCCGTATTATCGTTAGTTTTAGCAGTTGGAACTTTGGGTGCTATGATCGTTTTTATGAGTTTGGTGTATTACAGTGCGCGTAAGGTTAACCTTAACTGGTTAGAACATCACGAAAGACTTTTGATTGGGCTTATTCTTTTGGGTTTATCCGTTATGATTTATTTAACAGAAATTCAATTTCCACATGGACATAGTTAATTTAGGTCACAGATTTTTCTGGATTGCTTAATGAATCAAATCTGTGACTGTCTCGTAAATCTATTTGTTTTTTGTAGGACTGCTTGCGATAAGTTTTAAATTTTTATCGAGCATTTGATTAATCGGTGTAATAATAGGTTCTTCAGGATTTAATTTGCGACCTGTATCAGTTAATCTTTTTTTGATGAGTGCTTTAACATAAGGTCCATCTAGTTTCATTTCTTTCATCTTTTGTAGTGTGCCAACAGGTTTTCCCATGGCATCATTGAAAGCTTTGTAAACAAGCTCACTGCAATAAGTTCTTTCATCAGTAAACTCAAAGTAAATATCGTAAGGCTTGTTATTTTTTTTAATCGACGCAATTAATTTATCAGTCATTGTTTTGGGATTGAAAAAAGTGTCTCTATAAATTCTATATTCTTTGTTTTTTCCACGAGCTATAAAATCTTTAAGTGGTGTTGACTTAACTGGTCCAACGGCTTCTGCTACATACCAAGCTCCATTGGTTTGGTTTTGTAAAAGTATACCGACGTGGGTCCATTCAGAACCTGTTGCCTCGCGCAGAGCTGCAGCTTGTTGGGTCTGGCTTTTGTGGAAAATAATGTCTCCATTGACGAGTAGACTGGTGTTTTGAGCTGTAGCAAAGTGAGATGTTAAAAGTATTGTAAGAACGGCTATTGTTTTTATAATTTGTTTTTTCATAGTAAGTTCAGATCGGACAAATTTAAAAAACGACAGAGTCTTGAAAGAGTTTTTATTCTAAAACTAGACATAAGGATGTTTAAGCTTGAATTGATTTTCATCAATTATTAAGAAAATGTTAAGACATCGAAGAAACTGGACCGAGAAGTTTTCGGCTAGAGGAGATTTGATATGATTGGTACTGAAAATCGTTATTCTCAATTGAAATCATTAATTATTAAAATGGTCTTTGCTTCAATGGCGGCCATACCATTAGCGTTGGTATTTGTTTTTGTCACATTACCTAAAGTGCAATCAAAAATTCAATCATCAAAGAACGAAAAAACAAAAGCTGCTGTTGATTCGGTTTATCAGAGTTTAGATTATTATTACTCTCAACAAAAAGCTGGCGTGTTAACCGAAGCTCAAGCTCAAGATGCTGCAAAGACCTTAATTAAAAAATTACGGTATGATGGTGATGAGTATTTTTGGCTAAACGATACTAAGCCCAATATGGTCATGCACCCATTTAAGCCAGAGCTTGATGGAAAAAATTTGCAAGATATGTCTGACCCAACAGGTAAAAAGATCTTTCAAGAGATGGTTAAAGTAGCACTTAATCAAAAAGAAGGATTTGTTGATTATATGTGGCCTAAACCTGGCAGCAAAGATCCTGTTGGTAAAACTTCATATGTAAAATACTTTGAGGCATGGGGATGGATTATTGGCAGCGGTGTTTATACTGATGATGTCGATGCTGAAATAGCAAAAACGCGTAGTGAAAATTTATTCTGGTTAGCTGTTGCCACATTTTTTGGTGTTTTAATATCTTTGTTTATCAGTATTCGAGATGTTATTAAAATTATCAATCCTGTTAAAAGTGTTATTAAAGACTTATCGTTAGAAACAGAAGTTTTATCAGATATGACTGTGACCTTGAGTCGAGCTTCAGACCGTTTGGGATCAGCAGGGCAAACGCAATCTTCTTCTATACATCAAACGGCTGCTGCAATGACACAGATGACAGAAATGATGAATAGAACTGCTGAATCAGCACAGCAAGCTTCTAAATTGTCGTATGAAACGCAAGAGGTTGCCAAACAAGGTCAAGACTACTTAGAGCTGCTTAAACAAAACATAGAACTTATTTCTAATAAACAGATTAACTTACAGAATTCTGTTAATGAGAACCTTAAAAAACTAAACTCAGTTGTTGAAATTATAGCTGAGATTTCAGGTAAAACCAAAGTGATCGATGACATTGTCTTTCAAACTAAATTACTTTCTTTTAATGCGTCAGTAGAAGCTGCTCGTGCCGGTGAGCACGGTAAAGGTTTTGCTGTTGTCGCTGAAGAAGTCGGTAATTTAGCTAGAATGAGTGGTACGGCATCGGTTGAAATTTCACAAATCGTTGAAAAAAGTAACTCTGAAGTCAAAGATTTGGCTGCAAATATTCAAACTGATTTAAATAATGTGATTCTTGAAATTCAAGAATCGATTACTGAAAGTGTGCAACACTCTGAGCAGTCTTTGAAGACTTTGGTTGAAGTTGTTAATAAATCAGTATTGTCAAATGAGATGGTGCAATCGATTAGTCAAGCCAATGAAGAGCAGAGCAAGGGCAGTCGTGAAGTTTTATCAGCCATAAGAACTATGGAAGAAACGAATCAAAATTTAAATCAGATTGTTGATGATAATGAAAAATTAGCAACTAATTTAAAGCAAAGATCAGAAAAACTAACTGCATTTTCAATCAGTCTCGAAAAAATAGTAGAAGTCTCAAGAGCACGTAAAAATAAAATCAAAGACAGCGAAAAATATGTAACTCAGAAGTCTAAAGCTGCCTAATTACATATTTTCAAAATCAAATAGCTTTTTATCCAGAGTGTGACTCGGGTTTACATTTTGCAGAGCTGTAATAAAACTTGAACTTAGGCTCGGAATTTCTGTCTCTAAGTCTTTGATGAGTTTTTTCATTCTTTGACGTTTCATGCCGTCTTGTGAACCACATAAATTACAAGGTATAATCGGAAATCCCCAATCTTTAGCTAAGTTGATAAGGTCATCTTCGGCAACATACATCATCGGGCGAATAACAATGTTTCGACCGTCGTCGGATTTAAGTTTTGCAGGCATAGTGGCAATATGGCCAGTGTAAAACATGTTCAGCAAAGTCGTTTCAATAAGATCAGTTCTGTGGTGACCGAGAGCTAGTTTTTTGAAACCATTATTAAAAGCATAATCGTACAAAATAGCTCGACGCATTTTAGAGCACAGACTGCAGTAAACTCCTGTTGTGACTTTTTCTTTAACGACAGAATAGGTGTCTTTTTGAATGATATTAAATTTAATATCCTCGCCAAGCATCCAGTTTTTAAAATGAGTGACTTCAAATCCAGGTTGTTTTTGATCTAGTATGACGGCCTCTATAGTGAATTCAATTTCAGCGCGTTTTCTGATTTCGTCTAATAAAATAGTCAGTATTGAAGAGTCTTTACCTCCGGATACGCAAACCATAACTTTATCGCCATCAGCAATCATTTTGTAATCGCTGAGAGCTTGTGTGATTTGTTTTCGAATTTTAATTGCTAGTGGGTGCTGACGATTTACTTTAAGTTGTGTTGTTGTTTGTTCAATCATTTTTTGATCTCGATTACTTGATGCGCAAGTTTGATATTGTGTTTTTCTAAAGTCTTACGGCCTAAATTGAGAACCTTATCGCCTATAAAAAATTGACGTCCAAAGTTATCAATAAAATAAATAACTTTGATACCGATCCAACTTTCAGTCATTTCAGAAATGTAAGCAATCGGAGACGGAATAGCTCTAATGTCGGCAATTTGTGAAATAGACTTTTCTAATTCGTCTTTGGCTAAATCAGCATTTTCGCCAAAAGCAATTTTAAAAGTCTGACTTCTGATGATGGGTTGATTATCTGGTGAAAAATTAGATATTTGAGATGAGGCGACAACTTTATTTGGTAAAGTGATAACTTCGTCTGTGAGACCAATAAGCACTGTTGCTCTCCATGAGAGCTCTTTGACTTGTCCAATGATCTTTTGACCACCATTTTGTATCTCGAGCCAGTGACCAATTTCAAATGTTTTATCTATTTGAAGTGATATCCCAGCGAATAGATTACCGAGCGTATCTTGTAGAGCAAGACCGAGAACGACTGAAAACGCTGCTGATGTTGCAAGTAATGGCGTAAGTTGAACACCGAAAATTTGCGAAACGGACCAAAATCCAACAAGAACAAATAAGACTAATGAGAAAATATTGACGATGAGTAAAGGGACTCCAGCTGTCATAGATCCTAAAAAAAGATACATGAGGACGAGCAATCGGCACACTCGAATGAGTAGAGCCACACCACTAACATAGGTTATAAAAGCAACGTAAGGGGTTAGTTTTTTGATGAAAATTGAATATTCAACTGACTCATGTAAAGCTAAAAAAAGTAAAAACAATAAAGTTAGCCAGAGAAAATGTTTATTAATTTTTTCAAGGTGATTTTGAATATTTAGATGTCTTTCTTTAGAGACATTTTTAAGAAAAAATTTGTAAAAAACGAACGAAATAATACAGAGAATTCCGATAAGAACATAAATTTCAAGATCTAGGGCGTTGTATAAACTAAGCGGGAATTTAATCGTCGATGTCATAGGGGTTTTGTATACAAAAAATGACATTTTGTCGACCATTGTCTTATAGTTTTTCACATATAATCGTTTTTAAAGCATTTGGGATGGTCCTATAAGTGCATGGCTTTAAAATCATGAATAATGTTAATGGTTACGCTATTTTAAGAGTATTATTTAAATTCGTGCTTTTGGTCGTTTTCGCCCAAAATACCCAGGCCAAAACAGCCCAGCTAGACAATACGTTGTATTGTAATCAAGAAATACAAGTAAGTGCTATGACTCAGCTTATGTCTTTACCTCATGGTTATTCAATAGATCGTATAGTGGTGTCTAAAAAACAGCGTAAACTTTTTCTTTTAACTCATGGATATCTCTATAAATCTTATGATGTCACGTTTGGGTTTGGGTTTTTAAAAGGTGTTAAACAATTTGAGAGTGATGGAGCCACACCAGAAGGATTATATTACGTTGAGCTTAAAAAAAATAAGTCGAATTATCACCGTGCTTTAAAAGTTTCGTATCCGAATGATTTAGATATTTCACATGCTGCAGCCCAGGGTCGTTCTGCTGGTTCAGATATTATGATTCATGGGTTTCCTAACCCAGGGCTTGAAGGTTTTGAAAAGTTTAATTCTCAATTGATGCATCCACAAGTGAATTGGACGCAAGGGTGTATTGCGATGACGAATAAAGAAATTAATGAAGTCTACTCTTTAGTTAAAGAGCAAACGCCAATTGAGATCTGTCCACTTTAGCCCTAGACCTTTTAATACAATTATTGCACCTCTTTGAACACGAGCTTATTCTACTGATATAAGTATGAAATGTTTTAAGGAGAGAGCATGACTGAAGATCAAAAGGCTGTCGTAAAATTAAAAAAGCCAATAGCTGTTTTTGTTCTCGCGTTTTTATTTATCCTAGCTCCTATCGGTAATATTATAATTAGTTTTGTTGGGTCGGGTATTCACAATTGGTATCAACCCGTTATTTTTGCATCATTGCTGAGAACCGTAAGTCTTGTTGATTGGGTTTGGCTTTGTTTATTAGTCATGACTGGTATTTTATTATTGAAACCACACAAGCTGCCTTGGACATTGGCGATTGTGACTCTTATAGTTGTGTTAGCGATGAATGCTTTCCGACTCTATCAAATGGATACTAACTCTATAGAACCTCATTTCTTAAAAGTATTTTCTGTATTAGCCATACTCACGACTATGGGCGTGCTGATGATTTCTCTTTATTTTAGATTTCCTTATCTAGACCAAAGAACCAAGTGGTTATCATCAGAACACAATCCAGATCGTCGTGGAGAGAAGCGCGATGACAATACTGATCGTCGTAAGAATTCAGAAGACTAATTTTAAGTCTTATTTTGATATGTAACATAATGATTTAAGTTTTCATTTAGATACACCGATATTATTTTGAAATCAAAGATTGATTTGATTTGAGAAAATGGAGTCTCAGTTATGAATCTATTAACTAAAATCTATACAACAAGTTTTTTTACATCAGCTATTTTTACACTTGTGATGTCTCCTGTTGCACTTGGAGCACAAGCAGAAAAGCAAAAACAAGAAATCGATGCGATGATTTTAGCTGCCGGACTTAACAAATCCCAAAGTTATGAAAGTTTTTGGAGTAAAAATAAAGGCGATTTTCACGGTCAAGTCTATAAACCGCTAAAAGACTATTTCGAGAAGTATCCAAATGCTAAAATGCCAACATTTAAAACGACGCAGACTAAAAATTCTTTAGGTGAAACAGTTAATAATATTGAAATGGCTTTAGATGGAAAAACCTTATCGTTTCAATATATTGGCGAAAAAGATAAATTTTTAAAATATAAATCTACATATTTATCTGAATCAGATGTCATCAATTTTAATCAAGCACTGAGTAAAATGATCAAAGTTGATCCTGAATTATACAAAGAATTTAACGAAACTTTCCAATCGACACCAGCAGAAGTGAAATCAGCACAAGACCGTGTGGCTGACACTCAATATGTCGGTATGCCACGTGTTTCTAAAGATACTTGGTCAAAAATGTCACAAGTTGATCGTGCCAATTATTTAATTAATTTACGTTCTTATTGGACAGATTCATTAAATGTTTTGCGCCAAATTGAAAAAAACGAACAACGTTTACGTGGTGTTAAAGCTAAAACTTCAAAGTATGATTATCTTATGAAGTTTATGCAAAACGAAGCTACTGCGCAGGATAGTGGGGCGTCTACGCCACCACCGCCAGTTGTTCCGGGGGGATCTTCGTCTTCGTCACCTTCGCCATCATCGTCTATGAATGGTTTTAGAAAAAATTCAACTTCTCCGAGTTGGAAATCGACGCCATCAAGTTCTAAATCATCTGGGGCTCAGTCATTAGATATAGATGGGTATTTGCGATTGCCAACGCTTGATATGTCGACATTTAAAAATACTGGTACGACTGAGCTATCGGGTCAGCTAACAAGTTCAAAAACACCTGGCAATCAAAACTGTGTTATTCATGGTGTGATTTCTCAGTATGTTGGTGGATCATGTACAAAAGATATTAATACTCTTAAAAAGTTTTATTCTTCGACAAATGATAAAGAGATATTTAAGGCTATCGAGACTTGTGAAAAACAAAATCCAACAATGATGGCCTGTAATCCGTACTTATATGGTTATCAAACGCCGGGCAATCCTCACTGTGTAAAGTATGATAAAGATGTTGATTCGGCTTATCAAAAAGCAACGCATGCTGATGGTCCATGTGAAAAAGCATCGCCATTAGGAAATCCACTAGCAAAAGAAAATTTAAATGGTTCAGATTTTTTAATCAAAGACATTAAAGGTCCTGGTCGATATGCTGATGAAAACCTTAAAAAAGATGTCAACTTAGAAGAGCTTTATAAAAAGCAACAAGCAGAAAATGATAAATATGTCACTGATTATCTAAAAAGTTTTTTAGGTAACGATGTTGATAAAATTAAAAAAGGTGTCGTTTTAGATAACGATTTAGTCGACAAATTATCAAATATTCAAAATGTATTTGATTCGCAAATTAAATTTGCCCGCGAGTCATGTATAAAATCAAATGAAAACCCAAAATATAAACAATATGATAAAAACTTTTGGGGCGCGTGTGATCAATTACAACGTCGTCATTTGTTTATAGCTCAGTGGTTAGAACAAAAAGTCGGTTGTCAAGATGGTGGTAAAATCGATGCTAAAACATTAAAATGTATGTGTCCACCATCACAAGTTATCAAAGTTAATCCTGGCGAAAAGTGTGCTGCTAAACCGCCTGTTGCTCCTGGGGGTTCTACGAGCGTAACTCCGCCTTCTGTGGTGCAAACAGTTGATTGTGAAGGCGCTGATCAATTTTCAGGTGCTGGTGCAGTCGCTGATGAAAAAGGTGTTTGCAGATGTCCAGCTAATGGTAATACTCCGCACAAATTAACAAATTCATATCGTGGAAATAAGCACTCTTGTGAGTCGGGTAGTTTTAATTGGAAACCATGGGCTATTGGAGCCGGTGTGCTTGGTGGGTTAGCTTTAATTGTTAGTTTATTTAAATCAAAAAGGAAAAAAGTAGAGCCACCAAAAGATACATGTAAATTGATTGCTAATTGTATACCACAGTGTGGTCCTAATCAATATTTGAATCCGAGTGCCAATAATGGCCAAGGTGCTTGCTGGCCAAAAACCGAAGGCGGAACGGGTACAAATACGACTGACACAAATGCTGGCGGAGTGCCTGCTGTATCAACTGGGAATTAATTTTTATTTTGAGGCTAAAAATTATGTTAACTAAAATTATAAGATCATTTAAATTTTTTCTATCATATATTTCTGTTTTAACGATGGTGTTAACACCAGTGGCACAAGGCGCACAATCAGAAAGCGTACCTAAAGAAACGCTAGAGAAAATGCTCGGTGAAATCGGATTGAATCGACAAATTACTGTTGGTGAGTTCTTTAAAAAAAATAAACATTTATTCACTGATGGAATTCGCAAACAAGTCGAACCTATGATGGATAAATTTAAAGATCAAATTATGCCAACATTTGAAATCATCATGTTGCAAAATCCTAACGGGCAGAAAACTCCAGTTATTCGGGTCACTGATCAGGGACAATTGTACAGCATTCAAATGTTTAGCGATGAAAACAAAGCTGTTAAGTTTGACAACACAGAGTTAGATGCTCAGGAAGTTGTTAATTTTAATTTAATGATAGAAAAACTTTATTATCATGAACCACGCTTAAGAAAAATTGTTGGTGGATCTGACAAATTAAGTTCGGTTAAAATTCAACAAAGTAAACCATTTGCAGGATTACCTGCTATAAATCCTAAAGTATGGGAAACCTATTCTGTTAAAGAAAAAACTCAATATATTTATAATTTACGTAAATTATGGACGCAGTCCAATGCTGTTTTAGAAAGTGTAGAACAAACTAAAAAAACTAAAAAAAATTCAAAAACGTCTCTATTTAGTTTTCTTTTAACAGATTCAGTTGCAGGTCCAACTCCAAGAAAAGACAAACCAATGCCTGGATCTAGTAAATCAGGTCAAGCTGGTAAAACAAAAATGTCAGCTCGCGATAATACAGATAATATTGAAGTTACAGACGACAACACATGCGTAATAGCTGGTTATATTTCGATGTATAGAAACGGAAAATGTTCAGCAGATATGTCTGTTATTCGTAAAAAATATAATATTGCAGAAGGGCAAAATCCTAAAATGGATGCTGCAATTAAATATTGTGAAGCTAAAGGGCAAATGGCCTGTAACTCATTTATTTACGGTCTAGATAATTCAGGTAACGGTATTTGTATCCCTAAAACAGGTGATGATTTTCAAAAAGCAACACATGCTAGTGGGCCTTGTGAAAAGGCTTCTCCTTTAGGCCCAGATGTTTCATTTTTGGTTAACGAAAACTTAAAAAATGAAGATCGCTATTCGGAAGCAAATTTAAAAATCAAAGATTTAGAAGGATATTACCGCGATCAAGTATCAAAAGATGCAAATTATCAAAGTAACATCGAGAGATTTTTGATGTCGATGACTGTATCAGATGGTAAGAATGTTAATTTTAACGAAGCTCTAAGTTTAGATGTCGTTAAGCAACTTCAACTCGTTCAAGATGAATTTAATAAAAATATTACAAATGCTCGTGACGCTTGTAAAGCTGCTGCCAAAAATAAACAATATGATAAAAACTTTTGGGGTGCATGTGATCAATTACAACGTCGATTTTTATTCGTTAGAGAATTTTTAAAAAACAAGCCAGGTTGTCCAGACAAACAAGCTCCAAAAGAAAACTTTATGTGTGCTTGTCCTAATGGTGCTGAAGATGTAACGCCAGGATCTAAATGTTCTGATAAACCGGCTGTTCCTGCACCCACAGATCAAAATCGTCCGGACTCAGAAAATAAGCCTGAAGATCAAGGACAATGTAATCCAGCTTGTAACAAAGAGAATGAAATTTGCAAGAACTTGAACACTGCAAATTACACTGGTCGTGATAAATGGCAATGTATACCAAACACAATAGGCGGTGGTTCTTCTGGTTCATCAAATAGCGCGTTAATGGATGGTTTGCTTAAAGTCGGTAAATGGCTATTAATCGGTGCAGGTGTTTACGTTGGATTTAAATATGTCTTGCCACTATTATTTCCAAAAAAGCCAAAACTCAATGCTGCTGCAGATCCATGTGCTAATGGTTCAATTCCGGCTTGCGGTCGGGTGTGTCCAACTGGTCAAGCCTTGTTATCATCAGGTATTTGCGGATGTCAGGGGTGCCCGCCAGGAACATCAATCACAAGCTCTGTAAATTGCGCATGTTCGACAACATTGGTAGCTCCTACGCAGTTAACATGTCCTGATGGATTAACAATAAAAACAAATCTCAGTGATTGCCCAGTTAAATGTCCAGATGGATCATATGCTTTAAATGTTAACTCTTGTCCGAATGTGCTATCTACTGTGCCAACGTCATCAAAACCAAGCACTTCGTCGACGGGACAATAGCTCATGAAGGATTTATTTTTAATTACACAAATAGATCCTTATGTAGATCAAACAATTATTGATAAAAATCCGGGTGTTGAACAAGAGATTACTTATCGTAGACCTTTATTTATACGACGTGAGTATTCTTTTGTAGATGATGATAAAAACCAATCGACAAGAGGGCCTTCTAGACGTCAAGGTTTTAAACTTGCACTTTGGAGTTGGCTATCATTATTAACAGACGGTTTGGTTATTGTTGCAGCTGGATGTTTTTTTAATCTCGTTTTTATGTTTACAGTGCAGCAATTTTTTAAAGCCGATTTGGGATTTTTGTATTTAAAATCGAATCGTGCATTAAGTTTTTCTTGTGTATTTATATTCACAGGATGGATTTATTTTATAGCAACAAGAGCATTGGTCGGTGCTTCTGTCGGCGAGTGGACTTGTTCTTTGCGTTTGGGCCAACCGTCAGAGCGTTTAAGTGATACGTATATAACAAGATTACTTATTCGGACAACAGTAGGGGTTTTGACAGGAATTATCCTTTTACCGTTAATGTCTTTATTTTTTAAAAAAGACATTTCAGGTTTTATTTCCGGATTAAAACTATACTCGTTGAAATAAGCATACGACTTCAAAGTGCTCTGTTTGCGGAAATTGATCAACGATAGCGATGTCTTTAATTTTGTAATCGCCATCTTGATTAATCATTTTAAAATCACGAGCCATAGTTTCAGGAAAACAAGAAATATAAATAATATATTCAGGTTTTATTTTATATAAGTAATCACTAAAGCCTTTAAGTCCTGACTTAGGCGGATTGACTAAGCACAACTGAGATTTTTTGATAGTTGTTTGTTTTTCTAAGTTTTTAATGCTTTGAAAATCTCCGAGCAATATATTGAGTTTTGCTAAGTACGGCTTGTCTTTTAATGAAAGTTTTAAACAATCTAGAGCAAATTCGTCAGATTCGAAAACGGTCACTTCATTTTGTTGCGACAAAAGTGGTAGAGTGTATTGTCCGATGCCACAACCGAATTCCCAAATATGATCTATTTGAATACTCGATATCCAATTGAGAATAGTTTTAATGATCAGCTGAGCTGTCTCAGGACTTGGTTGAGTGAAATTACTAATAGCACAATAAAGAGGTGTAGCATGAAGTTCGTTTTCGACCTGTTCATAGGTTTCGAACCACAACGATGGTTTAGGATCTGTGAGTTTATATTGATCTGATGTTTCTAAAGTGGATATTGTCTTTTTCTTTTGGCCTACTTCAATAAAAAAATCATTTTTTAATCGATCAATTTGTGTCTTTTCAATCAGTAAGTTTTTGATATCAACATTGGCGAAATCAAGCCATAAGCCAAATTTTTTTTCATATTTTGAATATCTGAGTCTTATGGTTCCAATTTTAACATTGAATAAATTTTTATGTATTACAGCAAATGCTTCTTGTAAACGTGGTGCTAATTGCAAACATTGAGTTATAGGGATTAAATTTCGCTCATGATCTATAAGACCGATTTGTTTATCTTTAATGATAAAATCGATTCTTGTTCTTAAACCGTATTCACCAGCACTTAAAAAATCTATCTTTTCTGGATTGACATTTAAAAGCTCAGATAACTTTTTTTTCTTCAAAAGGATTTGTTGGTCATAGCTTAAATGCCAAAGACTACAGCCAGGGCATGATTCATGGATATGGCAAATCATTTAAGTAAAGCCTTTTGCAAGTCTGCGCGACACGCGTTTACATTTTTAATGACACCTTGTTCATAATGCAAATCGTGCTCAGTAAAGCCAATTGTAATATGTGGAAAGAACAATTCAGCATTAAACGTATCAACTGTGTACTTGTCTTTAAGATAAGTCCTAAATTTAACAAGATCTGAAGAATCAACTACAATGAAATATGTTTTAAGAATCTGAGAGTTTTGATCTAGAACTTGTCCCTCGCCAAAGCAGAGTTCTTTGAACGATCTTGCCGTCCATTTATTCCACTCCGAGTGAATAACTTCGGGCGTAATTTTTGTTGTCAATAGAGCGAATTCAGGTGGTGTAATCACAGTAATGTGTGCTTCGCCTCGGTTTTTAAGCTCATTTTTTTCATTATTGCCTAATATTTTATCAAGATTATTCAAGATCTGTCGGTAAGGAGAATAGTCTTTAATTTCGAGTGAAACGTACTGCGAAAATTGTGTTTTTTGTAGCGCTCTGTTCATATCTGCTGACCGAGTTTTGTTAAGTTGACATCCAAGACTTAAGAAGGGGAATATGATCTGTAAAAAATAAGATTTTTTCATCAGGAGTTAGTATAAACCATGTTTAAAAATAATCTAGTTCGAATTGTGTTAATCTTAGTCGTTTCAATAACAAGTCTAGCTATACTTAATCGACAATATTCGTTTGCAAATAGCGATGAGAGTAAAATTAAAAGTTTAATTGCTAACTCACGACAAATTACTTTTGAAGGCTCTAAATCAGGTGAGGGTTATTTTAGTACTGATGGCAAGAAAATGATTTTTCAATCTGAACGTGATCATAAAAATCCTTTTTATCAAATGTTTATGATGGATTTAACAACAGGTGTTGTCGATAGAGTTTCAACCGGCAAAGGTAAAACGACTTGTGGATGGATTCACCCCTCGCAAAAGAAAATCATGTGGTCATCAACTCATTTAGATCCCAATATTGATGCTAAAGTCAAAGCTGAGTTTGAAGAAAGAGCTAAGCCTGTTAAAGGGCGTTACTCTTGGAGTTTTGATGAGTATTTTGATATTTTTGAATCTGATTTAAAAGGTGGACACCTAAAGCAACTTACTCACGAAAAAGGTTATGATGCTGAAGGGTCATACTCTCCGAACGGTCAGTATATCGTTTTTGCCTCTAATAGAACAGCATATGATCATAAGCTAACGCCTGAAGAAACTAAAAAATTTCAGCAAGACCCTTCGTATTTTATGGAAATCTATATCATGAAATCAGATGGGACTGAAGTTAAACGTTTAACAAATACTTCTGGTTATGATGGTGGTCCATTCTTTAGTGCTGATGGAAAAAAAATCACATGGCGCAGATTTTCTGAATCAGGCGCTTCTGCAGAAATCTATACGATGAATGTTGATGGGACTGAACAAAAGCAAATTACACATTTAAATGCCATGTCGTGGGCTCCTTATTTTCATCCATCTGGAGATTATATCGTTTTTGCTTCAACAGTGGGTGGTTATTCGAATTTTGAACTTTTTGTTGTGGACACACTAGGGCAACACGAACCTGTGCGTGTAACTTATGCGGATGGGTTTGATGGCTTAGCAAGTTTTTCACCCCAGGGTGATCAAATCACTTGGTCTCATCGCAATGAAAAAGGTGAGAGTCAAATTTACTTGGCGCAGTGGAATGATCAACTGGCGAGGCAATTACTCGATTTAAAACCGAGTAATTTAACTACAAACTCTAAAATTTTATTATCTGATTTTAAAAAGACAATAAATAAAGAAGATATCAAAAAAACAGTAGAGTATCTGGCAAGTGAAAAATTCAAAGGGCGCTTTACGGGTTCTGAAGAAGAAATCATTTATACAGATGATTTGTCTCAATTATTTAAAAAATGGGGTTTAAAATCTGTTGTTGATAAAAAAATCATTCAAGAGTTCGAATTTGTATCAGATGTCAAAGCTGGTGAAGCGAATTCAGCTTCATTACAGGGGCGACTTAATAAAGAGCTTAAGTTGGGACAAGATTACCAATTGATATCATATTCTAAGACGGGCGATTTTAAACCTGCTCCGATGGTTTTTGCTGGTTTTGGTATTAAAGCACCAGCGAATGCTCAGTTTGCAGGTTTTGATTCTTACAAAGGCCTTGATGTTTCTCATAAATGGGTCGTGATTTTAGATGATTTGCCAAGACCAGGGCCTCAAGAGTTTGCTAAGCATTCTTACTTACTCGCGTTTTCGAGATTGCAGCATAAAATCACGATTGCTAAAAATTTGGGTGCTTATGGCGTAATTGTTATCAGTGAAACGCCTATTTCAGATATGAAATATTCAGGAAGACTTTCAGACTCGCAATTGCCAATACTTAAAATTTCAAAGGAGACATTTGAGTCATTATTGAAAAACTCAATTCAAAATGACGCCTCATTTGATACTCATTTAAATAACTATAATAAAATTATTGAAAAGTATTCGCAATATGATGTGCCGGCTGGTTTTGAGTTTAGGTCGCAATATTTTACTTCTAAAATTGAACTTGTTTTAAAAAAATCTAAAGGCCGTAATGTGATTGCAGGTCTTAATTTACAATCAAAAAAACCTGCGCTCGTTATTGGTGCTCACTTAGATCATCTCGGAACAGGTTTGACAGGATCATCTTTAGCAACATCTGATATGAAAAATAAAATTCATTTTGGTGCGGACGATAATGCTTCTGGTGTTGCTGGTGTTTTAGAATTGGCTCATTTTTATTCACAAAAAGAAAACTTAGCCAAACTCAAAAGACCCATCATTTTTGCATTATGGTCGGGTGAGGAGTTAGGAACTTTAGGTTCTTTGTATTTTACTCAGCATTATTCTCAGTTAGATAAAAAAATAGTTGCTAATTTGAATATGGATATGATTGGTCGCTTGCGAGAGAGTTTAAATATTCAAGGTGTTGGGTCTGCTCAAAAATTTAAAGCTATAGCTGAACTTGCGACGTTAAAAACAGGACAACCATTAAATTTAACAAATGATCCATATTTGCCAACTGACTCAATGTCGTTTTACGTTTCGGGTGTGCCTGCAATATCTTTTTTCACGGGTGCACATAGCGAGTATCATACACCACTCGATACACCAGAGACTTTGAATTATGATGGTATAGTTAAAGTTTTAGATATTGTTAAAATTTATTCTGATGAGTTTGCTTTAAATAGTGAAATTAATTTAATTTATGAAAAAGTCGAGGGCAATTCAGGGCAAAAATTAGAAGGTCGTAGTTTTAGGATATTCTTAGGAACAATCCCTGATTATTCGCAAGAAGGCATAAAAGGTGTCAAAATTTCTGGTGTCGCTAAAAACTCACCAGCTGAAAAGGCAGGATTAAAGTCTGGTGATGTTATCGTTGAGTTTAACAATATGAAAATTGAAAACATCTATGACTATGTTTACACTTTACAATCAGTTCAGCCAGATTTAAAAACCAATATTATTATTCAAAGAAGTTCGAAAACCGAAAAACTTGAAATAATTCCTGCTTTAAAAGAGTAGACCTTGGTCTGGTAATTATGGGTTTTGCTCATAAGTCCGCATATTGACTTAAAAAACAAACAAATTCTTCCGATAATTATAATGATATATGTTATCGGGAGTAATTATGTTTATAGATAAAAACAAAACAAAAATTTGCGGTATCGTTATTTCTATAGCTGCTGTGTTAATTTTTGAATCTTGCTCGCCAACAACTCAATCAGGTTATGGTCCTTCATCTAAAACAGATAATAATAATAATCAAAGTGATCCTGATCAACCGTCTTTGCCAAGTGATGTTTCAACGACAAATCAATTTTTTGTAACTCTAGATACTAAAACAACGTATCCCTATTATGTCAGTCGAATGTCAAGCTTAGGAGTACCACAGTATGGTTCAAAATGTGCTGTAGATAAATCTTCAAGTTCTACTCAGAACTTAACATGTATTATTGAGGCCCCTGAATTATCTCTGTGGTATGGTGGGTTGCAAATGGCTGTTAACATTCCTGCTGGAATGTGTGAGTACATGCGTGAAGTTCCGTATTGGTATTATAATAATGAAGTCGGTGTTGGTCCAACGGCGATTGGCCTAGAAGTGACAACGACAACAAATGCAGCAGGCAAATCAACAAACAGTTATCGTTGTAGTGTGAATGGATCAAGCTTTTCTGATAACTGTTCTGGTTATGACGAGGCCAATTTTATTATTAAAGATGGCACTATTACTCCTAAATGTATTTACGATAAGACAGGCTCTCGTAACGGAAAAAATTGCTGCTTTGGTGGTTATTCACTCACTACTATCATAAGAACAGTTGATGCTTCTGGAACTGTGACCGAGAATCCAACTTACGACCCAGATCGAGATTGGGCGGGTCAAATAACAGATTGTATCGGTGGTCAAGGCAAAACAAATTGGGATACGTTAACAGTTGATGGTTATCCAATATCACGTATCACAGAAGTTCGCTCTGGAGTTTTAAAACCAATCACTGTTAAAGCACCTTCGGAAAGTATACACGGCGCTATGTCTGTGATTCCTGTGGCTAATTATTACTCTGTTTCTTCTACGGTATCAACGAGTTTGCATTATCACACAGGTTATGCGTCTGCGAGTGCAGTAGTGAGTAATTTGCCTTACTATGTTGATCCTATTTCTGACCGAGATGGAACGCTTTTAACATCGGCTTATCCTGCTTATGAATATCATTGTTTAGGGGATGCTTTTGAAGTGAAACATAAAATCAAATTATATGTCAGACAGTGGGATGTGTTAGCTGACTTTAATACTTATATTTCAACTGGAACATACACAGGATCTGCTCCATGGGATTATTCTGGTACAGAGGGCACAAACTGTAATGGGGTAACTGATCCAAACGAGCCGTGCGATGATTTTAAGAGCTCAGATAATATTCCTCGTGGTCTAGGCGGGTCATATACAGGCAGTCGCTATTACTATTTTCCGAACAACAATTACTAAAGCTTTAAATCTCTTTCGAAATGACAAGTATAACCATCAGGATTTTTTTGTAAATAATTCTGATGGTATTCCTCAGCTTTGTTCCATTTTAGAGCCGCTGTGACTTCTGTTGTAATGGGCTTTTTGAAAATTTTCTTTTTGTTTATTTCCTGAATGAAATTTTGAGCTAATTTTTTTTGTTCAAGAGATTCATAAAAAATTGCAGATCGGTACTGTTGTCCTACGTCGTTTCCTTGCTGATTGAGTGTTGTCGGATCATGAATTTTAAAAAAATATGCTAAAATATTTCTAAGGTTTGTTTTGGTTTTATCAAATTGAACTTGAACTGTTTCGGCAAATTTAGTTTTTCCGGTTTTAACAAGTTCATAAGTCACTTTATGAGCGTTATCGCCCATGTATCCAACTTCGGTTGCTGTGACCCCTGGCTGAGATCTTAAAAGTTGCTGCATTCCCCAAAAGCAACCGCCAGCTAAATAAATGGTTTCAATTTTATCACGAGCTTCGGATCTGTATTTGGTTTCATTTGCATGAATACTGCCAAAACTACCAAAAAGAATAATCACTAAATATATGAGTTTAATTTTAAATCCTTTATTAATTTGCTTTTGCTGTTTTGAGATAACGATCGACTTCAGACTCGGGAATTCGTCTGTGTCCACCATCTGTTTTTAGACAAATAATTTGCCCTTTTTCGATAGCTCTTCTTAATGTGTTTTCGCTAACTGTAATATGTTGAGATAAAATTTTTCTGAACTCTGGCAAGCTATAATCTTTCTCAGCTTTTTTAATTGAGGTTTTGATTTGCGATGCATCTGGAACCCATTTTTTTTGAACGATGTGTTTTTCGGATTCTTGTAATACATCAACTAACATCTGCCAAATTTTATCTTTATGTTTTTCGATTTGTGACGATTTATAAAAATCTTGATTGATCGGAAATTTTTCAGAAATGCCAAGATCTGGAACTGAAAAAGTTAAAAATCCATGAACATGCTTTAAAACGATAGGGTAATCAAAATACGTGAGTTTATTTTCCATAGGCTAATTCTGCCAAATCTTCCACATCTAAAGCAAGTCTTTTTTTGATAAGTTCAAAATATTTAGATTAACATAAGTATAGTTTTGTTAACCTATTGCTTTTTTAGTTATATATAATACAATTAAATATATGAAAAAAATGGTCATAAAAACCAAAAATAAAAAAGATTTTTTTGAATTGATGTCAGGTCTTTCAAACCAGCGACTAGAGCTGCTTTGGTGGATAAAAGAACATTCGCCGGACTCGGTTTACGAGCTTGCAAAAATAGTTAATAAAAGTCAGCCTTACGTACAAAAAGAGCTTAAGTTTTTAGAAAAAAAAGGGTTTATCGTTCTTAAAAAGACTAAAATCAACGGACGAAAACGCGTTGCTCCGATTATGGAATACAATATTCTCAGTTTTGAAATGGAGTTCTAAGATGGCAATCGACAAATTAAAAAAATTACCTGAAATTGTAAGTGATTCTAATTTCTTTTCAGAGAAATCACAGTTATCGCATTTTATTCAGTCAGAACAGTCGATTCATATCTGGGCCTGGTTGAACCAAGGTCATTTTTCTTTAAAAACCAAAGAAGTTTACATCAGAATCGTTAAACGATTTCTGCGTTTTAATTGGCATATCAGTCTTAAAGATATAACGCCGGCGTTGGTGACCTTATATATACGAAAACTTGATAAAGTTTCTGGTTCAACTCGTAATTTACATCGAAATTGCTTATCTTCGTTGTTTCAATACTTAGAAAATGTCGATTTTATTCAAAAAAGTCCAGTTAAAGTCGTTAAACAAGAACGTTTGCCAGATACTTTTGTATATAAAGTATTATCCGTTGATCAAATTAAAAGAATGGCCGCTAAGTCTATATCTGAGCGTGATCGTTTAATCATTAAAACTCTCTATTTTACAGGCCTTCGCGTAAGTGAGCTTTCGAAAATCAAAATACGTGATTTTGCAGAAGTTCAGCAAAAAAGAAACAAATCAGGAGCCTATTTAACCGTACTCGGTAAAGGCCAAAAAATTAGAACAGTTTTAACGGGGCAACACCTCTGGAAAGAGATTAAAAAGTACATTAAAAAAACTGCTCTTAAACCACAGGATTTTTTGTTTAATTATGAAGGGGATGCTTTATCCCGTATTACGATATATAAAATCATCAAACAAACAACTCAACTTGCTCAAGTTAAAGTCCCTGGTGATAAAACGCCTTCGCCGCATTGGTTTAGGCATAGTTCTGCTATACATGCTTTGGAAAATGGGGCAGATATTCATGTTGTGCAAACGACTCTTGGACATGCATCGTTAGCAACAACAGGGCAGTACTTAAGATCACGCCCCGTTAAGTCTAACTCGAATTACCTAAAGAAGGTCTAAATGTTTGAAAGAATTTATCTTGAGATCAGTAATATTTGTAATTTACAGTGCAGCTTTTGCCCTGAAGTTGTTCGTGATAAAAAAGTCATAACCCCAGATGATTTCAGAAAATTTGCGAACCAAGTTAAACCACTCACTAAACAGGTTTGTTTGCACCTTATGGGTGAACCCTTAGGACATCCACAGTTTAAAGATATTGTTAGCATTTGTGATGAGCTCGGCCTAAGGGTGTTTTTAACAACAAATGGAACCTTAATCAAACGTCATATTGATACCATTTTATCGTGGAAGGGGCTTGATCAAATTAACTTTTCAGTACATTCATATTTTGCTAATACGCAAAGGCAAACTTTTGATCAGTATTTAAATCCTATTCTTGATTTTTGTAAGACGTCAGTCGAGCAAAATAAAAGTTACTATATCAATTTACGTCTTTGGAATCTCGAAAATCCACAGTTGCAAAAATCACAAAATTTACCAGTTATGCAGGCCGTGGAAAATATATTCAATGTTCAGTTGAATAATAATATCGACGTTAAAATGAATAAATCTAAAAAAGTGATTGGTAAACTTTATTTACACTTTGATACTGAATTTGAATGGCCGACTTTAAAGCGAGATATTCTTTCAACACAAGGCACTTGTTATGGTCTTAGAAAACAACTCGCTGTTCATGCAAATGGTGATGTGGTGCCTTGCTGTTTAGATAAAGAAGCTGTTTTAAAACTTGGATCTCTGCATGACCAGAGTATAACTGAGGTCTTAAAATCCGATAAAGCTATGCAAATCAAAACGGGGTTTGAACAGGGGCGTCTTGTCGAAGAGCTTTGTCAAAAATGTCAGTACGTTGAAAGGTTTCAACATAAAGTATGAATCAAGAAACATTAAACCAGGAACTGAATGTATTTAATAACTTACGCCATGAATTGAAACTGCGGGATGATATTGCTATCGATAGTCTAGACGAATATTCTTTTGTAATTAAAAACAAAGCATGTGCACATAGTCATGTTGACGTTTTGTTTTGTGCCTTGACTCATGGTAATGAAATCATTGGACTACAGATCGTTAATCTCATTTTAAATAGTATAGCTAAACGTCAGATCAATATTCATTTTAATATAGCTTTTATGTTAAATAATGTCTCTGCATATGAAATTAATAAACGATTTTGCGACCAAGACTTAAATCGTAGTTTTATGACAGATGAAAAAGCTCAATCTAATCATGAAATCAATAGAGCTAAAGAGATTCAAAACATTATTTTAAACTTAAAGCCAAAAGTTATCATCGACTTACATCAAACTATTGAACCAACGCATTCGAGTTTTTTTGTCATTCCAGAGAGCACAGAGCTAGCTTCTTTGTGTTATTCTGTGAATCCTTTGTGGCCAATTTTATGTTTCGATTCAAAAGGATTTTCAACAGAGGGAAGAACTCTATTAGAATTCGCGTTTCAGCATCGGATTAAATGTTTTGTTATCGAAGTCAGTCAAAATGGGTTTGATCAAATTAAAGCTATTGAAGTGGCTCATTTACTTCAGAAAAAGTTTATAGATAACTCTTATGAGATGCTTAACTCATCAACTCAATTACCGCAATCCTATTATTTGATAAAGCAAAAGCTCATAAAAAATTCACCAAAAGATGATTCATATAAAATGAAACGTAAATTTATCAATCTCGACCAAGTGGAAAAAGGTGAGTGTATAGCAGAGTCAACTTCTGGTGATAAAATTGTGAGTGAATACAAAGGAGTCATTTTGTTTCCAAAATCAGATGCGAGAATTGACGAATATCAAGATGTTGGCTTAATAGCTCAGTTAGTCGAAAAAGCATAACTGAAGTTTAACTTGTCGCTTTTAATTGAATTGTTCTAAAATCCAGATATGAAAAAAATATTTGAATTCTTCATTGTTTTAGCTTTTTTAAATCCTCAATACTCAGGGGCTTATTCAAGCTCATTATCATACGCAAGTTTTCAAGACAGACCAAAGCTAGTCGTACTCATTGTTATTGATCAATTTAGAGCTGATTATTTAACACGGTTTCAAGATTTGTTTTTAAAAGCAAAAAAGAGCAATGGTGATTTGGGTGGTTTTCGTTTTCTTATGGAAAATTCTGCTTATTTTCCATTTGCAACATATGATGTTTTTCAAAACATGACATGCCCGGGGCATGCTATGATATCAACGGGATCTAGACCATATCGTAATGGTATAAACCTAAACGAGTACTACGATCGTGGTTTAAAACGAATGGTTTATTGTGCCGAGGACGGAAAATTTGGCATATCTCCAAGCCGACTTAAAACGACAAATTTCAGTGATGAGTATAAAAATGCGGGCTTGCCCTCTAAAGTTATTTCACTGGCTTTAAAAGATCGTTCTGCTGTTATGCTGGGTGGTCATCGTGCAGATTTAGCTTTATGGATGGATTATGACCAATTTAGGTGGTCGACAAGTTCATACTACGCCAAAAAAAATCCAGCATGGTTGGATCAAGCTAACGACGCATTAAAAAAGCTCGATGAGGTCACAATCTCTATTGACGGAAAACCAGTTAAAATTTTATCTAAAAAGGGATTAAGTTATTCTAAGGGTATTGATTTAACATTTGAATTGGCTGAAAAAGTTTTAGCATCAGAAAAGCTCGGGTTGAATAAGCAAACTGATTTTTTATCTTTATCGTTATCAACACACGATATGTTAGGTCATAAATTAGGTTTGAACGCCAAAGAAATGCAAGATTTAACTCTTTTTGAAGATAAAAGATTATCGGATTTTTTAAATCGACTTAAAAAACATTTAGGAAGTTTAGATCAAGTTGAGATTTTTCTAACCGCTGATCATGGTGTCGCCCCTGCAGTTGACTATGCACAAGCTGCTAAACTTGATTCTGGTAAAATCGATTATTTAGAAATTTACCGTCTTGTTAATAAAAAACTCGATCAAGAGTTTGGCGAATTAAAAAATAAAAGTTGGATTGTTTCTTCAAAATCGCTGCATTTTTATTATGATACAGATGTTTTAGAGAGTAAAAAACTTAAATCAGCCGATCTAAATAAATTTGTTAAATCATCTTTAAAAAACGTAAAAGGTATTTATACTGTCGTGCTCAATGACGATTTAGAGAATCATAAATTCCCAATTGGCCTATTGGGCGACCAGATTCAAAAACAATATTTGAATGAAAAGTCAGGTGATTTCATTATTGTTCCGGATGCTTTCTATATGGATAAAGATGATAATTTAACAACTCATTTGACGGGCTATACTTATGATAAAACTGTGCCATTGATTCTTTTTGGAACTAAATTCAAAAAAGGTGTCTACAGTAGTGAGGCTCTTGTTATTGATCTAGCCCCAACGATTAATTTTTCATTAGGCGTGATTCCACCAGCCCTTAGTGAAGGAAAAGTCTTGCCAGTTTTTACAAATACGTCAAAATAAATTAAATATGGAATTACAACAACAGCTACAATCGAATCAAAATATTTCAGTGACTCAACAACAACTTTTAGCCGTGTTAAACGATCGTGGATATAAAAAATATCCAGATTTTTTAGCTTTTGGTTTAAAATTTCTCATGAATTTTTCAAAACAAGCTGAAAATACGTATCTATGTAAAACGTTACTGTTTGTTATACCGATGTGGTATTTAGGTTTAAGTATTGAAAGCCACAACGGTCAAAGCTCTGAAGTTAAATTACATTATTATACTAAAGGACTTAAATTCTTAGATATTTTTGGTGTATCTAAAAAATGGCAAACTGAGATCGATTTTTTAAAAACCAAAATATACTAAGTGTTTTTTTCGATTTCGATTTTTTGAGACTGAAGTTTAATATTATGCTTTTTAAGTGATTGTAACATATTAGAGATCACTAAATCACCAGTTCGGTAACGAACTGAAAAATCGGCAAGCGAATAAAAAACTTTCATAACCACCCAAGATTCATTTAGATCAGTGACTAATATACGGACTGGGGGATCAGACAGTAGACCAGTTTTGACTTCGGTTATTCCGCTTAAAAGTGCAGCTTTAGCTTTATCGATGTCAGTATCAAAGGCAAAACGAAAAACGTGACTAATGCGTATGGTTTTTTGCCCTTGAGAAATGATTAAAATTTCACTTTGTGCTATTGTTCGATTGGGAATCATAATGAGTTCATCAGAAAAACTCGTTAAAAACGTGGCTCTCCAATTCATTTCTTGAACTTGACCAAGCCATTTTTCATTTTTCGAGTGAACTTCGATCCAATCACCAATTTGAAATGGGCTTTCTATTTGTAATGAAATACCAGAAAATAAATTTCCTAAAGTATCTTGCAAAGCCAAACCTAAGACTAAAGAAAATACGGCGGATGTGGCAAGCAGTGCGCTTAAATGAATTTCAAAAAGCTGAGTTGCGATGATGTTAATAAGTATTATAGCAATAAAAAAAGTGAACATATTGGCAAGCAACCGCGGCACTCCGTGGCTCATGTTCGCAAAAAACAAATATAAATACACAACGATCTGAGTTGTTTTAACAAATGCAATACTGAGAATAATCAATAAGAACAAATAACCAAAGCTGAGCATAACTTGAGACGCTACTGCGTACTGTATTTGTAATAAAACGAGCACTAAACAAGTGACAAGACTGAGTGTTAAGTAACGTGTGGTTACTTTAAATCTATTTTGCAGGCTTTTATGTCGCTTATCTGATATTTTTTTTAAAAAAAACTTATAAAAAATAAAGCCTAAAGCTAACACGCCAAAAAGAAACAAATGAATTTCAATTGATGCAAAGTTCTGAATTTTTTCAACAGGAATATTGTTCATTTGCATAGGAAACCTTTTTTTAAAATAAACTTAATTTGAGTTTTTGACTTAAATCACGGATCACATTAAGCCCTCTGATCGAATGGCCATGGTCGTTAATAAGCGGGGAGTAAACAGCAATTCCGTATTTGCCAGGTACAACCGCAATAATGGCCCCGCTCACTCCTGATTTGCCGGGGAGTCCGACTGTATAGGCCCACTCACCGGCTGTGTCATACATGCCACATGTGAACATAAGACTTAATATCTTTTGATTGTGAACGCTTGAGTAAATTTCTTTGTGAGTGACTGGGTTTGTTCCTTGGTTTGCTAAAGTTGCCGCCATTAAAGATAGATTTTCAACATTAACCATCATTGAACACTGTTTGAAATATAAATCGAGAGTTTCTTCAATATCATCGTGAATAACATTAAAATGTCTCAGTAAATGAGCTATCGCACGATTGCGATGAGCTGTTTTTTTCTCAGACTCATAAACCTGGTAATTAATTTTAATTGTTCTATTTGTAAGACCTGAAAACAAATTCAGAAGCTTGTCGACTCGATGATTTTCATGATCGCTTTGAATTTGGTTGGCTATAGCAATAGCACCTGAATTAATCATGGGGTTAAATGGTAAGTGCGTTTTTTTCTCAAGTTCGATAATAGAATTAAAAGCTTCGCCAGAGGGTTCAATTCCAACTCGAGTATGAACATATTCAGGGCCATGTACATTCAAAGCTAAACCATAAACAAAAGGTTTCGATGTTGATTGTAATGTAAAATCTTGATGAATATCGCCACTTGAAAAAACCTGGCCCTTTGTATCAGTAACTGAAATAGCAAATAAATCAGGATTAACTTTGGCTAATTCAGGAATATAATCAGCGAGAGAACCTTCGTTAGTGTTTTGATATTGGCTCAATAAATCATGAACAAGTTTAAGCATGAAGGAAACTCTAAGAACTTATGGCTATAAAGTCATTTATTAATTTAGATTAAATATATGTGATTTAAAGCGAAGTTATAGCTCAAAACTACTTTCTGATAAGTTATATTATGTTACTTAAGATATGTATCAAATTAGGATTTTACAATAAAGCAATTACCAAGAACAACTCGTTGATCCATCACTTGTTTTAACCCATCCTGAGCTCGATTTACATACACATAAAGTATACTGAGAGGTTAAAGCAATTGAACCATCTGTATCAGAACTGCAAGTTGCTGGCGGCGTTGAATATTTTTGGAGTTTTGCGAAACCTGATATATCTAATGTGGCTTTTGGAGAACTGACACCAACCCCCATATTCCCCGAATTATCAATTGTAATTCGTCTATTATTATTACCATCACTAATAATGACGTAATTTGATAATGATGAAATATCGTTACCATCATATGATCCAATAATTGTGTTATACGATCCCGTTGTTATGGCAGATCCTGAACCTTTGCCAATAAATGTGTTATATGATCCCGTGTTATTAGCATGAGCTCCTGAGTCTGATCCAACAAATGTATTATTTGTTCCTGTAATAGATTGACCAGATTGTGATCCAATGGCCGTGTTGTTTTGACCTGCAGAGTTCGCCGCTATAGATCTATAACCTATCGCGGTGTTATTGTTTGCTGCAGTTGTACTTCTAAGAGCCGAGTATCCGATCGCGGTGTTATTTGCCGAACTTGTTGCCAACTCTAAAGACTGAACACCAATCGCGGTGTTATATCCACCTGTTGTTAAATAGGTTAAAGAGTTTAGTCCGATTGATGTATTGAACGAACCAGTCGTTATACTGAAAAGAGAACTAATGCCTATACCAGTGTTGTACTTACCACTAGAGCCACCACCCGTTAAACTTGACCCACCATCACCAATAAAAAGTGAGCCCTGAAATACAGACTGATCAGGCTTATAAATAACTTGATCCCCACCGATTGCAATTTTTCTAAAAGCTGTTGTTGTCCCGGAAATTGATAAAGCATAATTAGTGTCGATAGCTTCAGATCCAATGCCAACAGAGCCCGAATATAGAATACCTAACCCAGCAGAAGTAGACCATTGAGTGGCTTGAGATGATGTTGCTGGCGTATAACCTAAAGCATTAATAACATTCGATGCGGTTAAAGTTAAATCACCGCTCGTTAAAGTTAAATTAGCACCTGTGGGTACTCGTAAAATACCATAGTTGATTGAATCAGCGTACTGATATGCCGATGCTGTGACATTCGTAATTCGACCATAAATATCAACTGCTATACTAGGCACAGCACTTTGAGAACCAAAAGTACCAGTTGTAAAACTACCACCCATGACAGGTAGATTGCTTGATGTAATTGTTCCAGAAACATTTGTAGCTAAGTCAATTGTGCTCAGAGTTGCAAGTGATCCTAGACCTAAATTAGATCTCGCTGTCGAGCTTGATGTTAAGTCGCTTAAATTGTTAGTTTTCTGCAGAGTTGTTGAAAAACGAGAATCATTACCCGCTGCAACTGTTCCACTTGTTTGACCAACATTGATTGTTAATGTTGGAGTTGTTGTCGAACTCGTTACGCTTAAATAACTATTCGCACTTGTGACACTTGTCAGTCCCGAGGCCGGAGAAGCTACGCTAGACCAAGTAATGCCACTTGTTGTTTTAGTTAGATATTGTCCCGTTGTTCCTTGTGATGTGAGTACATTTAAAATGCTTTGTTCGGTTCCGACAGTGGCTAACACAAATTGCGATAAAGATTTGCCGGCAAATAGCTCTGTATTTAACGACGAAGGCACAGATGTGATCTCAATGCTCGTTGAAATTGAATAATCAGGCACCGATACTTTTAAATTTCTAATTTCGTTCGTAACTGTTGTGCAAGCTCCTGCTGATGAGTTATATCCAGTAGTTGATGTTGTAAAAACACTCGCATCATAAGAGCCAATGATGGCACTTCCAGAGCCTATCTTGTGATTAATTGATCCATCCTGAGCGCCAGCACTTGCTGATGTTTCAGCATAATAAATACAATTAGATTGAGATCCATAGACGTAAAAATAAATTGTTTTAGAGCGTAAATCGATTGAGTTTGAAGCATTGTCAGTTAAAGTTCCTTCAAATGTAACTTTCGTGTTAACAGTTGCGGCGTGAACTTCGAAACTTGCCAGAACAAAAAATATAAATAAAAAGAAATAAAGCGGCGATTTCCCCATATGAACTTATCGGTAAAATCAGCCATCGGCTTAAATGTGTCTTAATGTGGTACAAAAATTAAAACTAGAGACCTTTCCATTTTTTAAAACCAGCTTTTTCTGCAGAAGCCCAATCAGATTCAAGGATTTCAAAAACATTGCACTGACCAGTGGGTTGACCGCAAACTTGAATTCTCATCAGACCGTCATGCTTTTTTTCAGAATGAAGAATTTTAAGGCCAGATAATTCTTTAGCCATTTCATCAACAGAAGTTCCAGGTATATTTTCACATTGTTTAGAACCATCAAATTTATAAACTTTTATTGTTTTCATGTTTTTTTGGCCTTCTAAAATAGATACAGTTTTTTGCGTATCTTCATTGCGCTTAACTAGCTGATCTTTAGCGCAAGTCTGAGTAGAGCAAGACATGACAAAAATAGATCCTAAAATCAAAATTAAAGATTTAAATATCATAAATTCATACTCCTTTTGAGAAGGTTATTTGATCGTCGAAAAATTATTATTAACTTTTGTGTTTTCAACAGTGAGGCCATATAAATTAGCTTCACCAGAGACAAAGTATACACGTTTAATCTTATCTGAAACTAAACGTCCTAATACCCCACGACCTGGATCAAAGTGTCCTTTGAGTTCACCTGTTAAAAGGTCAAAAAACAAAACAGAACCTTGCGACTCACCCACAACAATCAAACCTTTATGTAAAATAGGGTCTGTTGCAATACCTTGAATTTTATCATTTTGCCAAATTAAATTGCCACTAGCTTTGGATATAACAACTAAATGTCCTTTAGAAGAGGTGTAAACTAAGCGATCACCAACAATCAACGGTGTTGAAGCACCACCATATTGAGACTTCCATAGGATTGTTCCAGAACTTTTAGACACAGCGTAAAGCTTATCATCATAACTGTTAATAAATATAATGTCGCCATCAATGACAGGTGAAGCATCGATGTCTTTAAATTTGGTATTTTTATTAAGTAAAACTTCCCATTGAGGAGTACCCGTTTTAACATTTAGCGATACAAGCGATCCGTCACTGAAGCCTTCATATATTTTATCACCAGAAATTGTTGGCTTTGCTCCGCCACGAATCGTCATCTGAGTGCCTGTGTCTTGTCGGTTATAAACCCAAACTTGCCGACCATTAGCAGCGTCTAAGCAATAGAGTATATTTCCGCCACTCACAAAATAAACATAGCCATCGTGTAAAACAGGCTCTGCGACGATTTCGCTTTTTGTATCGAATTCCCAGATGATTTTAGCAGTATCAAGATCAATCGAATAAAACACACCATTTAACCCGCCAACAAAAAGTCGCGAATTAATAACGGCTCCAGCTGACTCGACCCCTTTAGTAATAGGCAATGTCCACTTTAAAGTGCGATCACCAATGTCATATGCAGCTAAACCTTCTAGTGAATTTGCGATGACTATAAGATCTTTGTGTAAAACTGGGGTGAAACGATTTACTTTTCTAAATCCATAATTTGGCTTTTGAAGAGTGTCTTTGACGAATTCAGCTTTTACAGAAAGTACTTTTTTTTCTGATTGCGAATTGGCATCGAAGTTCATTTTTTGTTGCAAGTAAGAACAAGAACTCAAAACAAACATCAATGATATTAAAACTGCAAAACTGTAAGAACTGATTCGATTAGACTTCATTATATTTCCTAAAATTACGTTCCAAATGATTTGTTAAACTGAATAAGTTTTAAGATACGATCTGCTTCGTTACTGAAATCAGCAGATTCGTCACTTTTATCATTTTTGACTTGATTTAAAATATCTTCAGCTTTTTTGAGATCATTCATTTTTTTATAGCATAAAGCTTGGTTCAATTTAGCTTCAGCATGTAAATATGAAAAATGACTTGTTGAAACAATTTTAGACCAAGTTGTAACCGCATCTGAACATTTATCCAGATCAACTAAAACTTGAGCAATTTTCATTTTAACTAAAGAGTTCGACAATAGATCGCTTTGAGTTTCAACTTTTTGTAGAATTGATAAAGCTTCTGTTGATTTATTCTCATCAGAATATATTTGCGCTAATTCCAAACCTGCAAACTGAGCAGCAACCGTACCGATATTTTGGCTAATGAAACTTTCAAGATCTGATTTAAGAGTGTTAATATCAACAGTAACATTAACTTTTTCTTGGTTTTTAGCTTGGTCAGTTTGTGATTTTTTAAATTTTTCTTCAGTGTATTTTTTAACTTTTGCTTCGATCGCAAAATATTTCTCTTGTGATTCTTTTTCTTTTTTAACTGAATTTTGCATAAGTAAAGTTGCGATAAAACCGACAACGATAAGTGCTCCAATACCCGCAAATAATTGTTTTCCGTATTTTTCAATAAATTCCATTTTAATGTTTTCCCTATCTGTTGTTGATTTCTTTTAATGTTGTAAAAGCTCTGTTTGATTTACCTGGATGACGTTGTTTTAAGCGACCGATAGTCGCAATTCTTTCCTCAGCTAAACGATCTGCTGCGGTGTGCGTTCCAATATTATCACGTTTAGCAATCTCAATCACTTTCTTGATATTATCATAAACACGGCGTGTTTTTTCAAAAGCGCGATCTGGTGAGTAACCTTCTAATTCAACAAAAACATTCATTAAACCACCAGCATTAATAACATAATCTGGAGCATACAAAATACCGAGTTCTCTTAATTGATCGCCATGGCGAGGCTCTGCTAACTGGTTATTAGCTCCACCGGCAATGACTTTACATTTGAATTTCGAAATTGTTTGGTCATTAACGATAGCACCCAGCGCACATGGAGCTTGAATATCACACTCGACTGATAAAATTTCTTCTGGACTTACAGCTTTAACAGCAAAAGCATCTACTGTTTTTTTAACGCGAGCTTGGTCGATATCTGAAATAGTAATGATCGCACCTTCTTCGGTTAAGTATTTAACTAAGTTATAACCAACATTACCAAGTCCTTGAACCGCAACGCGTACACCTTTAAGTGAATCTGTACCAAACTTATCATTTGCAGCAGCTTTCATTCCCATTAATACGCCATGAGCCGTGTATGGAGAAGGATCGCCAGACCCTCCGAAGTCTTTTGGAATACCAGTTACCCAAGGCGTTTCCATGTAAATATATTCCATATCTTTTTCGCAAGTTCCAACGTCTTCAGCTGTAATGTATTTACCATTGAGTGAGTTAACAAAATGACCAAAAGCTCTGAAAAGACCTTCAGATTTTTGTGTTTTTGGGTCTCCGATAATAACAGCTTTACCACCACCTAAATTAAGACCAGCAGCAGAAGCTTTGTAAGTCATGCCTTTTGATAATCTTAAAACATCGACTAAAGCTTCGTCTTCAGATTTGTAATTCCACATACGAGTACCACCTAAAGCAGGACCTAATGCAGTATTGTGAATTGCTATGATAGCTTTAAGACCGACATCTTTGTCGTGACAGAATAAGATTTCTTCGTGTTCGCCATGTTTTGAGATAAGTTCAAAAGTACCCAAGTCATTCTCCTTATTAAAATCACTTTAAATTTAAAAGCTTTAACAGTCTTGATGGATTTTAGGTAAATGACTAGACGTTACACTTTGCGCTAAAGTAAAAACTCAAAAACAAATAAAACAATAACCAAAATAATCACAATTATTAAAATGTTAGGGAATTAACTTTAAAAGTAACTTGAACAAACTGATCATTTAAATAAATTTTGCGCTGAAAACTCGCAAATTGATCATAGGGTATAAAAAAAGGGCCTATTTCAGAATCAATAGTTTTATCATTTTGACGACAATGAGCTTTAATAAGTGCGCGTATCGATAATTTGTGATTATGAGTGTTTTTTTTGAATGAACCATCAAAATCACAATCTGGGGAATCAGGCCCTGTTTTCTTATAATCACCAGATAGTTTTGTAGCAAAACCACCCTCAAACGAAAGCTCACCCAGCGAATCTATGTTTTTTGATTTTGATAAATTTTCAAGATTAAATTTGATCGACAAACTGCCTTCGCTTTGAGAAGGCTTTGCCGCATGTGATTGAGACTTATAAATAGCTAAAAAAGTAAAAATAAATACTAAGATATTTTTTGATAGCACTCATTTATTATTCTAGATCTTTAAACTCTTGAGCAAGTCTTTTGTCGTTTTGGGATGCTGAAGCACGACTATGTTTTTTTTCTTTTTCATAAGTTAAGAAAGACTTTTTAGTTTTAACTTGAATCATTTTAGCAGCTTCTGAGTCGGCAATAAACTTATCCTGAGGCTTTAAAGTTTGTGCTGCGATTTGAGTTTCCATAACAGTCTGCTTAATTTGTGAATGTAGATTTTGTTGGGCTTTCGTATTTTCAACGATAATTTCATTAAAGTCGACAGCGTAAGAAGCCTGACTCATTAAAAGAGCAAAAACAACCATCAATTTAGATTTGTTTTGGTTTAATAAGTTAGATAAAATCATAAAGCCTCCCCGACTTTTAATATCTTTACATAGACTAAGAGCAAGTTTCAGGCCGCTTCTAAGTCTTATATTGAGACGTTTAAACTCGTTTAAAAGGTTAAATTATTTTATCTATTATAGACCGTGTCTAAACTCTAGACATAGTCCAATTTTGGCTTAACGGACCAATTTTAGATTTTTCATCTAGCTATTTTATTCACGACTCTAGTTTATTTGTTGGTTCTAGTAGACTTTTAAAACTGATAATTTTAATTATTACGCTTATGATTAAAGCGTTCACAACTCAAATTTACCAAATGCCTTTAGCTTCTAAAAAACAAGAATTGATAAAAATCAATTCTAAGTTAACTGATGATGTGGATAATCTATTGGCCACAGATCAAGCCGGACACAAATGGTCGCAAAAAAATTATATTGATGGCTACACAAGTTATGGGTCGATTGATAAATTGCATTTAATTTTACCCAATTTCACAAATCTTGAAAAAAAAATCAGTCACCATGTTTCTCAGTATATTAAAGCGCTTGATTACGATATCAAAACTCAAGACTTATGTATGACTCACTGCTGGGTTAATGTCATGCCTGCAGGAGCTCAACACACGGGCCATATTCACCCTTTGTCTGTGATTAGCGGTACGTATTATTTACAAATTCCACAAGGAGCTTCAGCCATTAAATTTGAAGATCCTAGGCTTGGGTTCTTTATGAACACACCTAGTGTGCATGCGCGCGCTAAAATAGAAAATAAACGCTTTATTTCAGTCAATCCTGCAGAAGGAGATTTGATTTTATTTGAAAGTTGGATTAGACATGAGGTCCCTCGTAATTTAACAGAAGAGCCTCGAGTGAGTATCAGCTTTAATTACGGTTGGAATAAGTAAAAAAATAAGGTCTTAGGTTATATGCGCATAAAATTACATGAAGTCCCTGAAGAAGGTCGAGAATACATTTTAAATAGACAGACTGCTGAACTCAATTCAGTTTTGCAGGATTTAGTTGCAGATCATGCCTATGATATTAAAGTGTTTCTAAAACCACTTAATACCAAAAATTTTAGTCTAACTGGTACAATTCAAACAGCAACAATTGAAATTTGCTCAGCATGCGGCGACTCATTTAAATTCAAAGTTGATACTAAGGTTAATGAAATTCTCATTCCAAGTGAGTTCGAGCCTAAAAACAGTCAGTTCTCTAAATCTAATCATGTTTCTGAATTGGATACTGATGGTCCAAGCGTATCTGAATATAAAAATGATGTTTTCGATCTAGGTGAGTTTGTGCATGAAGCAATTGCTTTAGTCATACCCTACAACCCTAAGCCAGAAACAGATGATAAAGGTGCCTGTAGAATCTGTCTAAAGACGATTCCAACTGAATTATTTAGCTATGATGAAAAAATGAGCGAACAAAAAAAAGAAACCCCTTTTAGCGCTCTAAAAGGTTTAAAATTGAACTAAGTTAAAAAATTGCGACTGAGTGCTTGCCTTTTGGTGAAATCTCATACATAACTTAGTTCTTTGTTTGGAAACAAACGAAAAATAATATTTATATAACACAACTAACTGTACTGTTTTTAGTAATAAAATATTAATACTATAAAAACGTACAATTTTGGAGGATTGAAATGCCTACACCGAAGAAGAAAACATCGAAATCACGCCGCGATATGAGAAGATCACATGACGGTCTTGATACTCCAGCAATGGCTATTGATAAAAAATCTGGCGAATTAGTTAGACCACACAGAGCTTTTAAAGCAGCTGATGGCGCTTTCTACTACAAAGGTAAACAAATCAGCGCTGCTAAATCTAAAAACGCTTAATTTAAGACAGTTTAGATTTTTCATTCGATTTTAATTAATTAAAACCAACTTTACTTTTTTTAAAGTTGGTTTTTTTCGTTTAAAAAACGTTTCTAAAATTGTTTTTACAACAATACTCTTTTAATAAAATTTTATTTCACTTTATACTCCATCGGCATACGTCACCGATGCACGTCGCCAATATCGACATTTTGCTCTAGTCAATTCTTCAAGATTAAGTTTAGGATGTCGGTCATGTTAAATACATCTCTCTATAAAACAAAAATTTCTGGAATAGGATCCTTTTTACCCGAAAAGATCTTAACTAATTACGATCTTGAGAAAATAGTCGAAACTTCTCATGACTGGATTGTTCAGCGAACTGGTATCGAAAAACGACATATCGCTGGCGAAAACGAATCAACATCTGATTTAATTGTTAAAGCAGCACAAAAAGCACTTGAAGATGCTAAAATGAGTGTTCAAGACATCGATATGATTTTAGTTGCGACTGTCTCTGGGGATTTAAAAATGCCAGCAACAGCTTGTCTTGTTCAAACTAAATTAGGTGCTCGCAATGTGATGGCTTTTGATCTTAGTGCGGCCTGCACAGGTTTTGTATACGGATTGCATATAGCTGATCAGTTTATTAAAACTGGTGTGTACAAAAACATTATGGTCTGTGGAGCAGAAAGTCTTTCTCGTTTAGTTAACTACAAAGACCGTGAAACGTGCATCTTGTTTGGTGATGGCGCCGGTGTGTTTATTGTTTCTCGTGCGCAAAACACTGATCAAAACGTTATTATGACAAGCAGCTGTCACGCTGAAGGCGCTCATGCTGAACTCTTATGGATGGAAGCTGGTGGAACTAAAATGCCGATTACTCCTGATGTTTTAGAAAAAGGTCAGCACTTCATGAAAATGAAAGGCAAAGAGATTTTTAAAAATGCCACTCGCACTATGGCAGCCTGTTGTCATGAGTCTTTAAATGCAGCGGATGTTAAACCAGAACAGCTTGATTGGATTGTTCCACATCAAGCCAATTTGCGAATCACTGAAGCTGTTGCAGGACAATTTGATTTTCCGTTGAATAAAGTTATTTCAACAGTTCACGAAACTGGAAACACATCTGCAGCTTCGATACCGATTGCATTTGATATAGCTTATAGAGATGGGCGTATTAAACGTGGTCAGACGATTTTACTCACGGCTTTTGGTGCCGGATTAACATCTGGATCAGTTTTACTTAAGTTTTAATTTAAAGGATTTTTATGTCTCAAAAATTTTCATTTATATTTCCAGGACAAGGCAGTCAAACGCCAGGTATGGGACAGTTTTTATGTAATGAGTTCTCAGTGGCTCGCACAACTTTTGAAGAAGCTAGCGATGCATTATCACTCGATATGAAAAAATTGTGTTTCGCAGGCACAGAACAAGAACTTGCTCTTACTGAAAACACACAACCTGCATTACTCACGACAAGTGTCGCGACAGCTCGTGTTTTACAAAAACATTTAGGCGTCGAAGTTTCTGCAACAGCTGGACACTCAATTGGTGAATATTCATCATTTGTTCTAGGTGGAGTTTTAAATTTTTCTGATGCAGTTAAATCAGTTCGTATGCGTGGCCAATTTATGCAATCTGCAGTTCCTGTCGGACAAGGTGGTATGACCGCAACACTTGGTCTAGATGAAGTGCAAGCCGTATATCTATGTCAGTGGGCTGAGCAGCAATCTGGTTTTAAACCATTAAGCCCGGCTAATTATAATTGTGATGGACAAATTGTTATCAGTGGTAATTTAAAAACATTAAACTGGCTTAAAGATCATTTTAAACCAGAAATTTTCACACAAAAAGGTTTACCAGAACCAAAGCGTGCTAAATTGATTCCTTTACAAGTTTCAGCTCCTTTTCATTGTGATATGATGAAACCAGCAGAAGAAAATATGCGTCAATTTTTAAATGACGTAACTTTTAAAGACTCAACAATATCTATTTACCAAAATTTTCATGCTAAAGCTGAAACTTCAGCCACTGTTCTAAAAGAAAATTTAATTAAGCAAATTTCAGGATCTGTACGTTGGACACAAAGTATTCAAGAAATGTCTAAATCTGGGCATAAAAAGTATATAGAGTGTGGAAATGGAACAGTTTTAAAAGGATTGCTTAAAAAAATAGATCCTGAATTGGAAGTTTTTTCGACAAATAATCTAGAAGATATTAAGCTTATTGAAGCAGCGCAAAAGGTGTAGTAAAAAAACCTTGAGTCGCAGCTCTAGTTCGTACACCTTTAAGTGGTTAAAAAAATTCATCGTAATCTTAAGGAGATTATTTTGATCGGTTTACAAGGAAAAAATATTTTTATAACTGGTGGTAGTCGCGGAATTGGCGCTGCAATCGTAAAAAAATGCGCTGAACTTGGCGCAAAAGTCGCATTCACCTACTCAAGTCAAGAAGCTCAAGCTCAAAGCGTTTTAAGCTCTTTACCTGGAGAAGGTCACAGAATTTATAAACTTAATGTAACCTCAGCTGAAGAAGTTGATTCAACTGTTTCTCAAGTTTTAGAGCAAATGGGTGAAATTCACGGCATCGTTAACAATGCAGGCATTACAAAAGATCAATTATTATTGCGTATGAAAATTGAAGATTTCGATGCAGTTATGAAAGCAAATTTGTACGGCAGTTTTTATGTTACAAAGTCTTTTGCTAAAAATTTATTACGCGCAAAAAATAGTTCTGTCGTTAATATATCTTCTGTTATTGGTTCATCTGGTAACGCAGGCCAATCGAATTACGCTGCTAGTAAAGCGGGTTTAGAGGGATTTACTCGTTCTATAGCATTAGAACTAGCATCACGAAACGTTAGAGTTAACACAGTGGCACCTGGTTATATAAAAAGTGATATGACAGATGCTTTATCACCAGAGCAGCTTAAAGCATTTGCTGATAAAATTCCGTTAGCACGTCCAGGCGAAGCACATGAAGTTGCACAAGCTGTTGCTTTTTTATTAAGCGATTCGTCGTCGTACATTACGGGTCAAACATTGCATGTCAATGGTGGACTTTATCTAAACTAATGAATATTTTTAAATCTTTAACTTATTAATTTTAATAACAAAAAAGGAGCTCACATGTCAGTAAATGCAAAAGTAAAAGATATCATCGTAGACCAATTAAGCGTTGATCCAGAGAAAGTAAAATTAGAATCAAAATTTATCGAAGATTTAGGCGCTGATAGCTTAGATATCGTTGAGTTAGTTATGGCTATGGAAGAAGAATTTGACATCGAAATTCCAGATGAAGATGCTGAAAAACTTAAAACAGTTAACGATGTTCAAACTTATTTAGTTTCTAAAGGTAAAGCGTAATAGCTTTATATTAAACTATGCAATACACACGCAAAAACGGACAAAATAGAGTGGTTATTACTGGTGTTGGCGCGGTTTCACCTTTGGGTGTTAATTTAGCCGAAAGCTGGAAAAATGCCTTAAATGGAATTTCTGGTATCGCCAATATCACTAAGTTTGATGCTACTCAATATGATGTTCGTTTTGCGGGTGAAGTTAAAAACTTTAATCCTGATTTATATATTGAAAAAAAAGAACAGAAAAAAATGGATACTTTTATTCAATATGCAATTGCCTGTGCAAAAATGGCATTTGAACAATCAGGTATTCAAGTGAGTGACCAATTATCTCCACGTTTTGGAGCCATTGTTGGCTCTGGAATGGGCGGTTTACCAATCATTGAAGAACAACACCAAAGACTTCTTGAAAAAGGTCCTGGCCGTGTTTCCCCGTTTTTTATTCCTGCAGCTATTACTAATTTAGCTTCAGGTTGGATAACGATGAATCATAATTTACGTGGTCCAAGTTACTGTATTACTTCTGCTTGTGCATCCGGCGTTCACTCTGTTGGCGAAGCTTATAATTATATTCGTTTCGGTCAGTGCGATGCCATGATTGCTGGTGGAACAGAAGCCACTGTTACTCCGATGGCTATTGCAGGCTTTGGTAATATGCGAGCTTTATCAACTCGTAATGATGATCCTCAAAAAGCCTCAAGACCTTGGGATAAAGACCGTGATGGTTTTGTCTTAGGTGAAGGTGCTGCTTTATTTATTCTAGAATCTTTAGAGTCTGCACATAAACGTGGTGCAAATATTCTTTGTGAAGTGACTGGTTACGGGGCCTCTTCGGACGCGTACCATATCACATCTCCTGATAGCGAAGGTAAAGGCTTTATACAAGCTATGCAAACAGCTCTTACAGATGCTCAAGTTAATCCTTCTGATATTAATTATCTTAATGCCCATGGTACAAGTACACCAATGGGTGATCCAATTGAATCAAATGCTGTTAAATCAATTATGAAAGATCATGCTCAAAAGCTTTGGATCTCTTCTACTAAATCAATGACAGGCCATTTACTTGGCGCAGCTGGAGCACTTGAAACAGCTTTTTGTGTTCAAGCGATTGCTCATCAGGTTGTTCCTCCAACTATTAATCTAGAAAATCCAAGCCCAGATTGTGATTTGGATTATGTTCCAAATACAGCACGTGAAGGTAAAATTATGCATGTGATGAATAACTCATTTGGTTTTGGTGGCACGAATAGCTGTTTAGTGTTTTCTAAATTTAACGGTTAGTCTATGAGTATTGGCGTAAAACATATTCATATTGCTAGCGATCATGCTGGCTATGAACTCAAAAATAAAATTATCAAAAATTTACAATTAACACATGCTCAAATTCAAATAACTGATCATGGACCAAACGATACTCATTCTGTTGATTATCCTGACTTTGCTAATAAGGTTTGTTTAAACCTAAATAGCGAAGCACTTAATAAATCCGCAAACCTAGATACTCTTGGAATACTTGTGTGCGGTTCTGGTCAAGGTATGGCTTTACGTGCGAATAAGTTTCAAAATATTCGAGCTGCACTCGTTTATAATGATGAAATTGCAAAGCTAGCTCGTGAGCACAACAATGCAAACATTATTTGCCTTGGATCTAGATTTTGCAGTGCGGAAGAAGCCTTTAAATGGGTAGATCTTTTCATCAATACTTCTTTTTCTGAAGGGCGCCACGCACTTCGTGTTGCAAAAATCAATCAGTCCACGACATAATAAAAGAATGAACAAATTAACTCATCCAAATTTTAATGACACTGAAATTTTCAAATTAATAGAACTTGAAAATGATAGACAAAAATATGGTTTAGAAATGATTGCTTCTGAAAATTATACTTCTGAAGCCGTCATGAAAGCCCAAGGCTCTACTTTAACAAACAAATATGCCGAAGGTTATCCTCAAAAAAGATATTATGGTGGATGCCAATTCGTTGATGGTATTGAATCAATTGCCATAGATCGTGCTAAAAAATTATTTAATGTTTCATATGCCAACGTTCAACCACATGCTGGATCGCAAGCTAATATGGCCGTATACTTAGCGGCACTTAAAGCTGGCGATACAATTTTAGGTATGGATTTAGCAAATGGCGGACATCTCACACATGGAAGTCCTGTTAATTTCAGTGGTTTATTATTTAAAGCTGCAAGTTACAAATTAGATCCTGTGACTGGGTTACTGAATTACGACACGATTCGCAAAACAGCTCTAGAAGTTAAACCAAAACTTCTCATTGCCGGCTACTCAGCATACTCAAGACCACTTGATTTTGCTAAGTTTAAAGAAATTGCTGACGAAGTCGGTGCGCAATTACTTGTTGATATGGCTCATTTCGCGGGATTAGTGGCAAGTGGTCATCACGAATCACCTGTTGCCTATGCTGATTATGTTACATCTACAACTCATAAAACTTTAAGAGGTCCACGCGGAGGATTAATTCTCACAAACTCAGAAGAAAAAGCCAAACTGATGAATTCAAGAATTTTTCCTGGTATTCAAGGTGGTCCACTTGAACACGTCATTGCTGGTAAAGCAGTCGCTTTTGGTGAAGCTCTACAGCCAGAATTTAAAATCTATATTGATCAAGTTTTGAAAAACGCAAAAGCACTAGCTGAGGATTTAAAGTCAAAAGGCTACAATATTGTAACTGGCGGAACTGACAATCACTTATTACTTATTGATTTAAAGCAAAGTCATGTCGCTGAAACTTTAACTGGTAAAGTTGCTGAAACAATTTTAGATGAAGCCGGAATTACAGTAAATAAAAATACTGTACCCAATGAAACAAGATCACCGTTTGTGACAAGTGGTATTCGTATAGGAACGCCAGCTCTTACAACACGCGGTATGAAAGAATCTGAAATGAAGACTATTGCGAATTTTATTCACAAAGTTTTACAAAATCCAGATCAAGCAGAAATTAGACATCAAGTGCATCAACAAGTGAAAGAATTATGCAAAAATTTTCCAATCTACAATTCATAAAATTCAAAAACATATTTACAGTTTCAGCTTTGCTTGCGACTTTAGTTTTAGCTAGCTGTGCTCATAATGCTAAAAACACAACATCATCAAAGAGCGAAGTTTCTGATGATACTGATGACGTTAAAGTTGAAATTGATAAATCAACAAATTCAATCAAAAAAAATAAACCCTCTAAACTCAAGCAAAAACCTTTTTTTGATTGGCCTGTGCTTGAAGCACGTATGACTCGTGGTTTTTTACCTAAAGGTACAAAAAAACGTCGCAGACCTCATAAAGGTATCGATTTAGCTGCTCAAAGGGGTACGGCCGTAATGGCATCTCATGATGGTATTGTCATATACACGGGTAAGCAGTTTAAAGGTTATGGTAAAATGATCATGATCGAAAAAGATGGCTGGGCTACGCTTTATGGTCACTTAGATAAAATTGTCGTCTATGAAGGACAAAAGATTCGTCAAGGTGAAGTCATTGGGGCTCTTGGCAACACGGGTCGATCTTCAGGCCCGCATTTACACTTTGAAATCCGAAAACTTGATGGTCCGATAGATCCGCTACCCTATTTGCCAGCTGGTGAAGCTTTAACAAATGATGTAGATAACGGATCAGAGGCTTACTAAGCTATCTTGTTTTACAATTTAACGAAAATGACACAGATCCATTTAAAGACTTTTGTGTCTCTTCAGGTAATGTCGTAGGCGCTTTGTACGAATACTTGATTTTTGCATTTTGAAACTTTACATGATCTGTATTGTGAGAATCAGTTACTGAAACTTCTACACTAGTTGTTTCGCCATTAGACTTACTCATGACACTAGCGTGAAGGTAGTTAACTAAAAAATTAGACTCAAGTTGATCTTCTGTTTTTAATTGCTCACCGGCTTTATTGTAAATTTTTGTATCTTGTGAAGTCGAAATCATTCGAGTATTAGCATCTTTAATCTCGAGCGATACGATTGAATTGCTTGGTTTAAACTCAAGAGATCCTTCTGCTATTGATTCAAGTTGTCCTGACATCAAAGTTTTTTCTTTAAATACAGTTACAGATTTTAAACCACTGAGCAATCTGTACGCTTGATTACTCGCAGATCCTTCAACTTTAATACTCTTGGCTAAAACTGAACACGCATAACCAAAACTTGTCTCATTTTTTAAAATAACTGAGCCAACATCTCCGCCACCAGCAGCATAAGCAGATTGAAGTGAACTCATAATTACGGCAGCTATTAATAATTTCTTTTTATTTAGAATTGATTTCATAATGAACATCTCCTGTTTCGTTTTTTTCGTAGTCGAATATTAAAACACCCTTCAATATCAAAAAACGATCTTAGGGGGCAAACTACGTGATACTCAAAATAAGCAACAACGAAGCCATCTTGCATAGCTATTAAAAGCAATATGCGCAATCTGACAGTCAAGCAAAACAACAGAGCGACTTAATTTGTCGTCTCAGCCGTAAACAAAAATGTTTATGACTGGTCTAAAGTCAATTTTACTCATACTTAATTAATTTGCTCTCGTATTTGTATAGATTGAATTTTTAAATAATATCATGACATCAAAACTATCTATTTTTAACTACATGGATCCTCATGAATTTCTAAAAGACTTCTACAATTATAAAAAAGGAATTAATCCTAAATTTTCATATGCGTCTTGGGCAAAAGACATCGGTTTTGCAAATAAAACATTATTAAGAATGATCGTTTACAAAAAAAGAAAACTTACAAACAACACAACCAGACTAATCACTGAGTATTTTAATTTTGAATACGATGAACATATCTACTTTAAACTTTTAATTTCTTATGCTGACTGTAAAGTTATATCTTTAAAAAAACAAATATCAATAGAGCTTATTAAAATGCAGCGTGAATTGTCTGCTAAAAATAATTTATTCCTTGATACCAAACTATTGTTTGATGTTTATTCTCCTGTGATTTTAACAATAATTAACACAGCAGAAAATGCTCTGACTGTTTTAGATATTCAAAAACTTTGTTCTCTAAGTGAAAATAAAATTTCAGAAATATTAGAAAAGCTTTATCATTTAAACTTAATATTTAAAAATGATATTGGTTACTCTAGAAAATCACAATCATTTAAAGTTCCAGATTGCCCTCAGAATTTGAATTTAAAAAGTTACTATGAATATTGGTTTTCAAAATCAATTCAAGCAATTCAAAGCCCTTTCGAGCAACGTCGTTACAGATCTTTACAGTTACCACTCAGCCAAGATGAATTTAATATGATTATTAAAAAAACAAATGAATTTACACTATCATTGTTAGCTGAAGTTGAAAAAAACAACCTAACAGAACGAAAAATATATATGTTTAATACGGCTTTATTTCCGATCGATTTACCATAAAAAAAGAGCCAGATTCATCATCTGGCTCTTTAAAAAATAACTGTTTAGTTAATTAATTATAATGAAATAGCTGTCACTAATGCATAGCTGATATCTTCAGATTGCATCCAACGAGGACCAGAAACATACTGTCCAGCTTGTTTTAAGTGAACTGTGTTGCTGATCTCTGGGTTGATAATAAGTTTACCGCCAAAGAATGTAAAGTTAGCACCAATAGCAGATAAAGCGTCATCTGAAGTCGATGTTAACGACTCAGTCGCCATTTTATGATCCATACCAACATCAGCATAAAACTGAACATTATCATTCAATGTGTAATAAACAAAACCGTAGTGGATTAAGCGAGATGTTGCTTGAAAAGAACCTGCTGTACCGTCTGCTTTCTCAAAAGACTGTTTTGCACCTAATGTTTGTCTTGGATTTATGTAGTAAGAAACACTCCATTTAGGGTTTAGTGTCCAACCAATTTCAGCATCCATTCTTAATTGACCATAAAAATCTTTTAAGTCAGCACCATAAGTGTTTTTCTCAGAAGTTGCATCTGGGATATAGTACCAAAACATTGGAGCAATTTCGTCTGATTTCAAAATACCAGCTGTTTTAGTTGCTACAGTAGCCGCTGCAAAACCTTTTTTAACATCATCGATACTTGAGTTAACTTTTGGGTTGTGGTCATAAGTAAAATACTGTCTTAAACCAACTTTAGTATTGTCAGTAACTTTATATGAAGCACCAACATAGTTGATTGTATTGATAGTCGCTTCTGAGATGTTTTTCACACCTTCACCATTAGTGTTATCTAAATCTAACTCTGTAACTAAAGACACACCCCATTTTTTAGTTGGAGCTGCAGCTGGAGCTGCTGTCGTTGTTGAAGTTTGCGCTGGAGTTACTGATGCATCTTTAACTGATGCTGAAACTTCTTTAGAAGCTACATTTCTTTCAACCTGTACAGAAGCGGCTTCTACTTTAGCAGTAGGTGCTGCATCAACTGCAGGAGTTGCTTGAGTTGTTTTTTCTTCAACTTTTTTACCTTTTTTGTTTTTCTTAGCTTTTTTAGCTTTAGCAACAACTTGTTGTTGTGCTGGCTGAGCAGCTGTTTGTTGAGCTGCAGCTGTTGTCGTCGTTTGCGCTGCTGGTGTTTGTGCTGACGCTAAACCTGCAACTAAAAGTGCCGATGTCATGATCGTTAGTTTTCTTGTTAGTTTCACTTAAAATCCCCCCGTTTGTTATTATAAACTTCTAAAAATCTCAAAATTTAGTGTCGCTAGTGTCTAAACTTAAGACGAGTTTGTAAATTCTAGCTGGCAAACATAGTGCCATTTTTTGGAGCCAAATCAACTCTAGATTAACGAAAAAATAATTTTTATTGCCTATTTTATAATCTTTTCAGGATTTTTTGTCTGAACAGGGATACAATAAGTGGTGCCAAAGAAATCCCAATGATCGACATAACCAGAACAGTAAAGTTTTGTTTAATAAATGGAATTTGACCGAAAAAATATCCTGTTAAACAAAATAACAAAACCCATCCGATTGAACCAATAATCGAAAATTTCACGAATTCTCTGTATTTCATGCAGGCAACACCCGCAACAAACGGAGCAAAAGTTCTAATAATCGGAAAAAATCGAGCCATTGCAACAGCCCAATTCCCTTTATCATGATAGAACTGCTCTGTTTTTTTAAGATTATTCACTGAAAATAGAAAACTAAGCGGGTGTTTCATCTCAAAAAGCTTGCGTCCATATTTACGTCCGACGAGATAGTTCACATTATCCCCAACGAATGAAGCAACCATAATAAGCGGAATGAGAATTTCAATTTTAAGTTTATCTTGAGAAATCGCAGACAATGCGCCCGCAGCAAATAAGAGCGAATCTCCGGGTAAAAAAGGCATAAAGATCAAACCTGTTTCGCAAAATATAATGAGAAACAAGATGAAGTAAACCCATGAGTGATATTGATCTAATAAAAGTGATAAAGTTTGGTCCAAATGCAGTATTGAATAAATGATGTCTGACATGGACCTAATATAAAACGATTTTATTCGCCAGCACAATCCATTTTTCTTGAAACTGATTGCATTTGATTAACGACTTCTTGCAAGCTTGAGTAGAGTTTGGTTGTTTGAAAATTACGGTGTTCTACGGTGTAATCACAATCTGTATTATAAGATACTGCTGCTATTTGATGATAAGCGTAATTATTTTTAATAACAGTGATCAACATATAATAAGCATCGCACCCCTGCCCAACGCAACGAGTACGAATATCAAGTTTTACTCCATTAACTGTGTCATCATAGATACCATACGCATCTTGATTCCCTTGATGTGTTGTTGCAATCGGTAAGTACTGAGATTGTGGGTTTTTAATTTCAGAAGACATTGTAACTGATCCATCAGCATTTGTAACAGGCCAATCAATTTTATTAATTAAATAGCTTAAATTCTGCGAAATAGCTGCTTGTTGAGAAACAGCTGTTGTTTGAGCATTTAATGTTTGAGCTGTCGTTTTCGGCGAGCCGCGACTGCCTGATGATTTTTTTGCACATGAAGAAAAACCTAAACCTAAAAATAAAACTGCTGCTAGTGCTTTTACAAAATTAACTTGATAAACTGGTTTAACTTGTTTCATAAAAAACCTCTTTCTTTTATATAGATCAAGAGATGTGCCAGTTACGATCTTTAATCTGTTTAAGCTTGAGACAGATTCTGTCTTGTTTTGATTTTATTTTTATATAAAAATGAGACAATTCAAGATGCTGCCAAAATATGTTCAACACGAGTTTCATCTCTGCTTTGTAAGGTCTAGTTTTTCTCGTCATTTTGACTTTGCGTCCAAGTCTTTACACAATGAATTATGGCTTTAAAAACAGGACTCGTATTATCTGGTGGTGGTGCGCGAGGGGCGTATCAAGTTGGTGTTCTCAAAGGACTTAGTTCTATACTTCGCGAGATGAAAGTAACTCATCCTTTTCAAGTGTTATCAGGCACAAGCGCTGGGGCCATTAATACAGCAAAATTAGCCTGCGCAGATCTCGATTTTGATAAAGCTGTATTTGATTTAGAAAAACTTTGGACACAAATCAAATCCGATCAAGTTTTCAAAACAGAACTCATGTCGTTTAATAAATTCAGTCTAGGGTCTTTACTATCAGCACCCAAAAAGTTTAATTCAATTCTGGATACAACGCCTTTAAAAAAACTCATAGAAGATCACTGCCAATTCACGAATATTCAAAAAAATCTTGAAAAAGGTTTATTTGATTCAATTATTATCACAACGAACAACTATAATCGCAACAAAGCCATTAGTTTCATTCAAAGTTCTTCTAAAGAAAATTCAAATCTTGCACTTTGGAAAGAAAGCCGTAGATCAGCAGAGTTTGCACAAATTTCATCAAGTCATGTCATGGCCTCTTCTGCGATTCCAATGCTTTTTCCACCCATTTATTTAAATGGTGAACCTTATGGCGACGGTTGTGTTCGTAATTCTACACCCTGCAGTCCGGCCATTAAAATGGGCGCACAAAAGCTTTTTGTTATTGGTGTTAGAACGCAAAATGCAGCCGAATCACTTCATCATACCAACCAGCACGCTCAGCCTATTGCTGAAGCTTCTATGATACGTATTTTAAATACATTGCTTAATGCCGTTTTGTTAGATTCCGTTGAGCAAGATGTGCAAAGAATTCAGAAAATAAACGAGCTTTACGACGAGGCTCAGATCAATCATTCTGATTTTAAATCCGAAAAACTTAAAAAAATTCCTGCACTTTGCATTTCTCCTAGTCGAGATATTGGAGAAATAGCTAGACAAAAAGCACATCATATTCCACGTATTTTACGTATGACAATCAGTGCGTTTGGTGAACTCGATGAAGCTAGTGAAATACTCAGTTACTTGTTATTTGATTCTGATTTTTGCACAACCCTTATAGGTATGGGTTACGAAGATGCTTTAGCACAAAAAAAAGAAATTATTAATTTTTTCGAATTATAGGAATTTTTTATGGAAAAATGGTTTATTAATACCAACAATCGAATCTCAGGGCCTTTTAACGCTGAAGAAGTCAAAGCACATATTCAAGTTGATTTGCAGAATGCTTTCGTGTGGTCACGTGGATTAACGGACTGGGTCCCCGCTTCGCAATGGAACCCTCAAACCTTAAAAGTTAAAATGCAATCCACAGCTGCAAAAACAACTGCCACGCCAACAACACAGCAATCACCACCTCAATTAGCTAAAAAAACAACTTCACATGAAGAAACTATGACAGCTACTGTTATTCCAAGCCAAGCTGTCTTAGAAGATATCAAAACACATGTCGTTGAAAAATATAAAGTTCGTTACGATGAAGTTGATCAGAAAGAAATGACTCGCGATGAATTAATTCAGTTTGCTGCACAAAAAGAAGATCCAAGTAAGATATCTATTCTCGATCGTAAAGCCAAAGAATGGAAAGAGCTTTACACGCTGCCTGAAATAGCAAATAAACTAGGTATTTCACGAAGACAACACCAGCGTGTTCCTATCTTAGCGCATTTTTCTGGAGTTAATACAATCAATGGCCAAAAACTCAATGTTCGCGTTGTATCAGTCAGTCAAGGTGGCTTTGGACTCACTGATAACTTTGACTTAAAACTTGGTGAAGGCGTTAAAGGACAAATTTCTAGCCCACATTTTTATACACCTATTACTATCGAAGCTGAAGTCACTTATTCAGGACAGGACGGCTATGTTGGGCTTAAGTTTACACAAATTAATGATGAGGGTGTATCGCTTATCACTGATTATGTTAAAAGATTTGGAAAAGCTGCGGATCATTATTAAACACACCACGAAAAGCCAGCGTAGCTTCTCTTTTGCCTTTAAATCCGTTTCTTTTAACGAGAGTAAAGCCATGTTTAACGAGTGTTCTTTTTAGAGTTCCAGTACAAGCATAGGTTGAAAAAACACAATTTTGATGACAAAATTTTTCAACAAAATCATTCAAAAATTCTTCTGTCCATAGCGGATGATCTGTTCTCTGGCTATAGGCATCGTACGCTACAAAATGAAATCGCTTATCTGTTTGCGTCTGTAAATTTAATTCCTCAAGAATTTTCCAATTTAAATTCACATCGAAAGCTTTCTGATCATGCAAAGTTTGACTTGCAAACTCAATAACATGAGTTGCTCGTAATTCATGTTGATTGACGACGAATTGAATAATTTGTTCATACAAAGCAGTTGTTTTAGATTTTTCATTGTTATTAAACAAATGCTCTATAGATTGCCTAAATGTATTTCTGAGTTCTTCGTTTTTTTCAAAAGTTAAAAGATTAAACTGAATTTCTCGAGATATCTTATCTTGTTTTAAAAGTTCATTCAGAATATTTAACTCGATATAACCAAGCCCTAAACCGACAACTAAACTATTGATTTCATTTTCACGGTGTAAGTTTTGCAGCATATAACGAAAAGGATTTGTATAAATATACACAGTTTCAGCAGCAGCTCCTTGCGAGTTATGCATTGATTCTGTGCGCTCGGCTTGTTCAGTTTTAAGCCTTGCTGTTGGGCTACCGTCTGCTGTGACTTCAACAACAAAATCTTTGAATATTTCACTGTTTGACGATTGATCATTTCTTTGAATCATTCTATACAATCCCTATGGAAAAAGGCTGGCGCGGATTACCCTATCATACGATTGCAGAACACTACAAAAGAATCTTTGGTGAAAAAGTTTATAAAATCCCTGTGACAGTCGTTGATGATTGCCCTAATCGTATGGGGCTTAAAGGCATGAAAACTTGCAGTTTTTGTGATGTATGGGGGTCTGCAGCTCGTGAAGAATCATTTCAAATGTCTTTACGAGAACAAATCGAAAAGTACCAAAAAACTATCGGTGAAGAATATAATTCGAAGAAATTTTTAATTTATTTTCAAGCCTATACAAATACTTTTACTAAAGTCTCAGCTCTTCGCGAAAATTTTGACACAGCTCTTTCGTATCCTTTTGTGAAAGGTTTTGTTCTCGGAACTCGACCTGATTGTTTATCTCCAGCAGTTTTACAACTCTGGCAAGAGTACTATCAAAGGTCTTTTGTTGCTGTAGAGCTTGGAGTTCAAAGCTTTTTTGATTCTCATTTAGAATTCATGCAAAGAGGTCACACTGCCGAAGATTCTCTTAAAGCCATTGATAGAATCACGTCACAAACTGCAGTTGATCTGGGAATTCACCTTATCTTTGGTTCACCAAACGAGTCTTTAGAGCAAATTAAACAAACAGCTTTAATTTGTAATGATTTACCTATTACCAACGTCAAACTTCACAATATGCATGTTTTAAAAAACACAGAACTTGAAAAATGGTATACACAAGGACTTTACCACCCCATAGAAAGACAAGAATACACTGAAAAAGTACAATTATTTCTATCCTATTTACATCCAAGAATCGCTGTTCATCGTTTAGCAGCGTTTGCTTCCCGCTGGGAGGAGTTGATCGCGCCATCTTGGACATCTGATAAAATGGGGACTCATCAGTTTATTATTGATCATTTACGTGAGCATAAAACCTATCAGGGCTGCTCTTTGAATATACAGTCGGATGACGATCGTTTACTCTTTGAACAGATGAAATTACGGGTTGAACGAATATAATGCAAAATTCAGGAAATTTAAGAATCTTAAATTTCTTATGTTCTATTACTTCAAAAAATACCTATTTTTTTTAGTATTGACATCATTTCTCGAGAGAGAAAAAAGCTAGACTTAAGTTTTACATTTATTCATTTTTCGCATAGCGCATGCGTCAATTATAAGCATAACGCAAAAAAAAGTTTAAAAAAATGAAGAAAAATATTTGCATCTTTTGAAAATTTAACACAACCTAATTTCAAGAACAAAACACGCCTTATAGGATGAGGTGAGTACTTGAACCACTAGATCTAGTGACAAGTTGATTGGTTTATAAATGACCGATCGCCTGTTTTAAGATTAAAAAAGTTCAAGTTCTTTATGACCACGAATGGTCAACAAAATTTTTCTTGATCAATTACAAACTAGACCTAAGACTTCGATGTCTTAAAAAACATTTTCGTTTTTCATAAGCTGAAAAATGAAGGAATCATTTTCTCTTTTTCAAGAGTTGGTTCTGTCGAAGTTGGTTCTGTCGAAATTGAGCGGGAGTCATTTTAAGTTCTCATCAGGTCTAAATTTATGTGGGGATAGATTTAGGCAATTAAATAAAACTCTCGGAGAGAGTTTAAATTTTAAAGCTCAATAAAATAGAGCTTAAAACAGAGGGGCAAAGTCAATGACGACTCATACGAACGAAACTATCACAAGCGGAACTACAAATATGACATACGCACAAAATTCTCATATCATGAGAGTTAAAAAAAGAGATGGCACACTTGAACCAGTTGATGTCACTAAAATCGTCGAACGCGTTAATCGTTGCGGCCAAGGTTTAACTCAAATCGATCCTCTACGTGTAGCAACTAAAGCTATTAGCGGTCTTTATGATGGCGCGACAACAAAAGAACTTGATAATCTTTGTATTCAAACAGCTTCTTTGCTTATTGGCGAAGATCCTGAGTACTCTCGTTTAGCAGCTCGTCTTTTATCGACTTATGTTGATGAAGAAGTTAAATCACAAAAAATTGGCTCTTTTGCAGATTCAGTTCAATTTGGATATACAAATGGGTTATTAGCTCAAGATACATATAATTTTGTTATGGCTCACAAAGCAGAACTATGTGCTGCAATTGAACATTACAAAACTGATCGTTTTGAGTATTTTGGTTTAAGAACTGTTTATGACCGTTACTTACTTAAAAATCCTACTTCACGCCAAGTTTTTGAAACACCTCAATACTTTTTCATGCGTGTGGCTTGTGGTCTTGCAACTCATCCACAAGAAGCAATCGAATTTTATAAATTGATTTCTTCTCATGATTACATGCCATCAACACCAACATTATTTAACTCAGGAACTTTGCGCCCTCAAATGAGTTCTTGCTATTTATTAGACTCACCTGAAGATGATTTAAGATCAATCTACAACAAGTACTCTGATATAGCTTTACTTTCTAAATTTGCAGGCGGTATTGGCGTTGCTTACTCGCGCGTTCGTTCTCGTGGTTCATTAATTAAAGGAACTAACGGCCACTCAAATGGTATTATTCCATGGTTAAAGACTCTAGATTCATCTGTTGCTGCTGTTAATCAAGGTGGTAAACGTAAAGGTGCTGCCTGTGTTTATCTTGAAACATGGCATGCTGATGTTGAAGAATTCTTAGAGTTACGTGACAACACCGGCGATGAAGCTAAAAGAACTCACAATCTTAATATGGCAAACTGGATTCCAGATATTTTCATGAAACGTGTTGAAGAAGACGGAATGTGGTCATTGTTTGATCCAAACAGAGTTCCACACTTTGTTGACATTTATGGAATGGAATTCGAAAAAGCATACTTAGAAGCTGAAGCCAACAAAATGTACGTTAAACAAATCAAAGCACGTGATTTATACTCACGCATGATGAAAACGTTAGCCCAAACTGGTAACGGCTGGATAACATTTAAAGATGCATCTAACTTGAAAGCTAACCAAACAGGTAAACCTGAAAACGTGATTCACTTATCTAATCTTTGCACTGAAATTTTAGAAGTGACTTCAAATAAAGAAACAGCTGTTTGTAATTTAGGTTCGGTCAATTTAGGTCGTCACATCACAAATGGACAATTTGATTTTGAAAAATTAGCAAAAACTGTTCGTACAGCAGTTAAATACTTAGATCGCGTTGTTGATATTAACTTCTACCCGATTGATACTGCAAAATCATCAAACAACCGTTGGAGACCAGTTGGACTTGGTTTAATGGGTCTTCAAGATGCGTTATTTCAATTAGGTTTAGCTTTTGATTCAGCTGAAGCTCAAAAAATTTCAGCTCAAATTCAAGAAGAAATTTATTACAATGCTCTTGTAACATCTGCTGAATTGTCTGAAAAATTTGGTCCACATGATAGTTTTGCGGATACAAAAGCAGCGGCTGGATTATTACAGTTTGATCTTTGGGGTGTAAAACCACAAAACGAACAACGTTGGAATGCTTTAAAAGAAAAAATCAAAGCTACTGGCTTAAGAAATTCTTTAATTATTGCTATTGCACCGACTGCAACAATTGCATCAATCGTTGGATGTTACGAAGCAACTGAACCGCAAGTTTCAAATTTATTTAAACGTGAAACTTTATCTGGCGAGTTCATGCAAGTGAATAAATATCTTGTTCAAGATCTTAAAAAATTAGGTCTTTGGAATGACGATATGAGAAACGATATTAAAATCAACGAGGGTTCAATCCAAGGTATTGCGAGCATTCCTGAGAACGTTAAACAGCTTTATAGAACTGTTTGGGAAGTTCCGATGAAAGCTTTAATCGATATGGCTGCAGATCGTGGAGCTTATATTGATCAATCACAATCATTGAATTTATTTATCGAGTCACCGACTATTGGTAAATTATCATCAATGTATATGTATGCTTGGAAACGTGGAATTAAAACAACGTATTACTTACGTTCACGTCCTGCAACTTCAATTGCAAAAACAACTGTTCGCAAAACAGAAACACAAACTGCAGTGGGTGGATCCGCTGAAGGCATGATGATGTCTGCTAACGAACAACAAACTCAACAAGCAGAGGCTCCAGCGAAAAAATCATACAGTGATGCTGAAGTTATTGCTTGTAGCTTAGAAAACCCAGAGGCTTGCGAAGCTTGTCAGTAAGACAAATTTTGCTAAGACCAAAACATCAAACGGATTTACACTGGAGAGTAAAATGTTATTAGATCCTGGCTTTAATTTAACCCTAAGACCGATGAAATATCCTATTTTTTACGAAATGTATAAAAATGGAATCAAAAACACATGGACTGTTGAAGAAGTTGATTTTTCAACTGACCTAGTTGATTTACACTCAAAACTAACAGAAGCCGAAAAGCACTTGATTCACCGTTTAGTTGCTTTTTTTGCGACTGGCGATTCAATTGTCAGTAACAACTTAGTTTTGAATTTGTATAAACACATCAACTCACCAGAAGGTCGTTTATACTTAAGCCGTCAACTTTACGAAGAAGCTTTACACGTTCAATTTTATTTAACTTTGTTAGATAATTACATTCCACATCCAGATGAGCGCGCTAAAGCTTTTGCTGCAGTTGAAAACATTCCATCAATAAAAAAGAAAGCTGATTTCTGTTTTAAATGGATGGATTCAATCAATGAACTTGATCAAATCAAAACAATTGAAGATCGCAGAAAATTCGTAATGAACATGATCTGTTTTGCAACTTGTATCGAAGGCTTATTTTTCTTTGCAGCATTTGCATACGTTTATTTCTTAAGAAGTAAAGGCTTATTAGCAGGTCTTGCGTCTGGAACAAACTGGGTTTTCCGTGATGAGAGCATGCATATGGCTTTCGCAATGGAAGTGATCAATGTCGCTCGTAAAGAAGAACCAGGTTTATTCAACGAACAAATGAATGAAATGGTTGTACAAATGCTAGAAGACGCAATCGATTGTGAAATGACTTTTGCCGAAGATCTTTTAACTTTTGGCGTAGCCGGTTTATCTGCAACTGATATGAGACAGTATCTTGAATATATTGCTGACCAACGTCTAGAGTCTTTAAATATCCCTAAACGTTTTCATGCGAAAAATCCATTTTCATTTATGGAACTTCAAGATATGCAAGAACTTGCAAACTTTTTTGAAAGAAGAGTTTCAGCTTACCAAATGGGTGTCGGCGGAAGCGTTTCTTTTGACGAATCATTTTAGTTTTTTTTGAGTTTATATCATAAAGGTACTCTTTTAAAAAAAAGTAGTACCTTTATGGTTGATACTGACAACTATAAACACCCGCTGGATCTACTACGGTTGACCATTTACCGACGACTTCACCCGGATCCCAAGAGCCATTAGCATTTTGATCATAATAAGTTCTAGCGGCAAAATAATAAATATTACCTACAGTAAAGCCGCCGGATGTAAGATTAACATAACACTGCGTTGTCTTACACGAAGACATAACCGTCCCCGAGTTTGGATCCGTATCCATCCATGAAGAATTTGTAGAATACCTCCACTCAAGAGAATAACCACCACGCGTATTAGCTCCCACAAGCGAAAAAAGACAAGTGTTTTTGCCATTTATAGGATTGTTTTCTGAAATTCTTGCTGGAGCCATAACAACAGTCACAGTGGTTGATGTTCCACGATCTATAAAACCTGGACCTGGATAGGTCAAATAATCATACTGAAAATCAGAAGCCGTAATATCAAAATTGTATGTTATTCCCGGCATCACTCCTAATGTCGGAAATACGGATGTACCTCCAGCATAAAGATTGTCGATCCAAAAATTATCAATCGATGTTCCATCACTTTTAATTGGAAAATCTGGCTTTTTAAATACAGCTGTCGGGATTGTGCCAGATGCTGAATTCGTAAATGTTGCAGGTGTTCCGCTGACTGATAACACGTGTGTTGGTCCAGCCCATGAATAACTAATAGAATAACGAATATCTCTAAATTTTGCAGGATAAACATTTAACTCTATACGCATTGTCGTCGACGATGCTGTCGCATCCACTTTCGGTGAAGAAACATAACGACTAACAGGAATCGTTACCCAACTTGATTCAAGTGGAACATTATCAACAGCTCTTATTTTCATTCTGACTGTGTATGGTACAACTGGATTATTGTCAGATCCATCCGCAATATAAGGATCTTTACGAACCACCCGACCGACACGAACCTTAAAAGCAAAGCGGCCATTAAAACATTGAGGATAAAGAGCACCATTTTCATCAGCTAAACCAACACCATTAGATACAAAAAAGCATTGCTGTTTAACTGTTACACCACCACTCACAACTGAACGATATTCTTTAGTATTGACCACATCGTCACAGTAAACATCGCGAGAGTTATCAATATACGGAACACCTGTCGATAATTCTGAATCAAAGACTTGGACCAAAATTCTATTATTGCGAATATTTAAATCCTGACATGAACCTGCTATTTCAACAAGATCTGTGGTTTCTGAGGGCGTACCATAACTATAACCACTCGGATCGTCCAACGATAAAGAAATCTCACCTGACAGCGAACTTGAACTCGAACATGCAGTACCGGTACAACCTTTGTAACTTGTTAATAACGTTGAAGTCATCTGATTTGAGCAACCAGAAAAAGTTAAAACGAAAAAAAGAGCAAATAACCCCTTATAGATCATGTTAACTTATCGGTTAGATTGATTATTTCTTAAAGGTCTAGGCTTTTAAAATCTATTTTTGAGACAGTTTTACAAATTCTGCACGCGATAGTTCTTCATTTTCTTTATGGATGGCCTTAGCATTTTCTAAAATTTTTTGTGTTACTGGGCCTGGGATATCATTTTTAGAAAATTTAAATTCATCTGGATATAGAGCTAGTGCATGAAAAATGATCTCAGCTTTTTCTTCAGCTAAAACTTTACGTTCACTTAAAGAACGATTTGGATCTTCGACTTGATTATCGAGAATAATGTTTTTCACCATATCACGTGACGTTTCGTGATCACCATCTTTAAGAGCTAATAACAAATAATTATTAATATCTGTTTGTAAATCTAATTTATCTACAAAATCAGTAGACGATGATTTTAGATAACTTTCACCGATCTCAAGAATAAAACTTTTATCTGATATAAGCTGTTTTAAATTATTTTTTTCTTCTTTAGTCAGAAGTACTTTTGAATGCAACTCTCGAAAAACATTTAATTTAGAAATTTGTTCAGCTGTAAAGGCTGGTTTTTTTAAATTTTGATCTGCTTGTTTTTCACTTTGTGATGGAACGATCCCCAACGCTAAAGACGTATCTTCATTATCATTATCGTCAGAGACCTGTTTTATAGACTCATCAGTTTCTGTTTTTAAAACCTTTTGTTTAGATTGCTGAGCTTGAGGCTTACCTTCTTTAAGAAACAGAAGGTAAGCTAGACTCAAGAGAAATACGATGAATACTCCGTTGATGATTTTAAACTGTGTATTTCTTTTCATTTTTTTATCCTATCAATTACTTTTGAAAAGCATCCTTTAACAATCTTGTTTTTAAAATTTTCTTATTCACATTATCAGCACCTTCGTTTTGATAATAGGCTGTACCATTCAAATATCCATTTGTAACAACAATGTTTTTCAACTTATCACTTGAGTTAACAAACAAGTTATACACTTTACCAAAGTACTTAATGTGTTCAAGACTTACGATAGGATCTTTTTCTCCACCAAGTTTTAATAAACTTTCTCCTGATTTAAAGTCAGCTGCTAACTTAATTTTACCATCAACAGTTACAAGTGGGTGATTCGGAGTCAGTCTTAATTCACCACCGGATTTCATTTTGAATACTATAATGTCATGTTCAGTATCCATCATTTCTGTTACCCAGTTTTCTACTTTAGTTTTTCTAAGCTCAAGTTTTTGATCATCATCTTGACCTTTGTCAGCATGTAATGATGCTACAAACTTAGTTTGATTTTTCAAAGACTCTAAGAAAGTTTGTGATTTAAACTTTTTAGATTCTTCTATCTGAACTAAGATTTCTTGCTCTGGTGTGGCACACGAAGACACACACACTGCGGCAACGTATGCTTTTTTAGGAATCATACATTCAGCATCAGCTTTTTTAGGAGCAATCCATGGTTTACCAGTAGCTGCATCAATAAACGTTGGATACAATCTACGTTTTGATTCAATGCTCACTTCACCTGTATTTACGTTAGGATCTTTGTTTTTAGTCGACATACCTAATACATGATCAAAGTTTTCTAAAAATTCTTTAACCACTGGTAATTTCGACTGACATTTCACCATCCAATCATAACGGCCTTTGGCTTCGTCATTATTGATACTGTCTTGCGAACATCTGTAAGGAGTATAATCTTTACAGTAATTTTCTTCTTTCCATGCTGAGTACAGAACTTCTTCACTAACTTTTTGAACTTTATGATCTTTACAAGCAATCGTCGTGTTACGAGTGACTTCTCTTGATTTGAAAATAACTCCTATTTGATTAGCTGGACACAACTTACTTGAAGGAGCATCTTCTTCAGATTTAGTTGTAACAGTTTTTTTGTACTTATCTGGATTACCATCACAAGCTCTTTCATCTTTTAGTTTGTTGTTATCATCAACAATTCTTATTCCACATAATGAACTGTCAACAACCTGTCCTGATTCACCTAAACATTTATAGACTCTTTGTTGGCGACCACCACAATCCAAACTACATTTAGTCCATTCTTCTGTGGCTACCCATTTTGGCTTTGTTTCTACTGCACAAGAAACTTGTGAGTATGAACCCGAAAGTTGTCCATTTGTACAAGTTCTAACTTGTGATAAACATTTTTGATCGCATTTAACTTTTGATGATTCATAAGCTGTAACTGACTTACCGTGCAGAACAACTTGACCATTAAAACTACAATTTAGTGCTTGCGAAACAACACAAGACTCAGATTTGTATGAACCAGATAATACACCATTACTACAAGTGCGATCTTCTGACTGACATGATGAACCGTAAGCGACTGCACTTGATGCAAAAGCTTTAACGATTTGACCGTGAGCTACTGTTTGACCGTTGAATAAACAACTTGCTGGCTTGTCAACTTCACATGACGCATATTTATTTGAACCAGATAATACTCCGTTTTGACATGTGCGTTCTTCTGATTTACATGATGAACCGTAAGCGACTGCGCTTGATGCAAAAGCTTTAACGATTTGACCGTGAGCTACTGTTTGACCGTTGAATAAACAACTTGCTGGCTGATCTACTGCACACGACGCATATTTATTTGAACCAGACAATGCACCATTACTACAAGTGCGATCTTCTGACTGACATGATGAACCGTAAGCGACTGCACTTGATGCAAAAGCTTTAACGATTTGACCGTGAGCTACTGTTTGACCGTTGAATAAACAACTTGCTGGCTGATCTACTGCACATGATCCATACTGATAAACACCAGATAATTGTCCATCTGTACAAGTACGATCTTCTGAAACGCAAGATGATCCATATTGAACCGAAGAATTTTGAAAGGCTTTAATAATTTGACCGTGAGCTACTGTTTGACCATTGAAAGAACATGCTGCTGGTTGGCCGGCTTCACAAGATTCAAATACAAATGAACCAGATAATACACCGTTTTGACATGTGCGATCTTCTGATTGACATAATTGACCGAATTTAACTGCTGAAGAACTGAATGCTTTTAAAACAGTACCATGTTCAATTGTTTTACCATTGAATAAACAACTTGCTGGCTGGTCAGCTGCACAAGCTGCATAGAGACTTGAACCAGATAACACACCGTTATTACAAGTTCTTTTTTCAACAGCACATTGACTACCATAAGCAACAGTTGAGTTAGCATAAGCATCAACTGATTCACCATGAGCAACTGTTTTACCATTGAATAAACAACTTGCTGGCTGATCTACAGCACACGATGCAAATTGAAATGATCCTGATAACACACTGACATTACATATACGTTTTTCAGATACACACTGGCTACCGTATGGAACTGATGAATTTTGGTAAGCATCGACAGATTGATTGTTATACACAACCTTACCATTAAAAGTACAAGAATCATTATCGTCAGGTATCACGATAATATTCGTAATCGGAGTTGTTCCATCAGTCGCTTTTAAAGCGGACACAGTTGAATCTTGTTCTGGCGCTTGTGAAGATGATGGATTACATCCCACAGCTGATAACATACTCAACGAAAGTATACATAGCCCAAGTAGTTTATTCATAAAAAAAGCCCCCAAATAAATATTTAAATCCCGAACAATATTTATTTTGAAGGCAAATATATGAAATCTGATAGAAAAAAACTTTAAAATATCGTCTTAAGACGTTCACTTTTTTATGTTGAAATTTGTGTATAACTTTTAGTAATAAATTTAAATTTAATTGTCGAACTCATCGACAACTTGCTTTAATTATCTTTTTGAGACTTTTAAATTCTAATGTCGTTTTAGATAGTTGTTGGCTTTTGATGCTATGTTAGAAATTAAACTTTCATCTAAAAACAAAATATAAGTCGCCATCATCACTAAAGAAAATGGCATTAAATCCAACAAAACACCGATCATTAAATGAAAAAACACACCAAGTGACAACCAAAAATATCGAGTTTTTTTATTGATCACCATAACAGGAAAATAAACTTCAAAAACTATTGTTACAAAAGTTCCTATAGCAAAAAATATGGGGATATATCTTAAAAAAATTAAATTATAAGATGTAAATTGAGGATTCACTAAAACTGTCCACAACGCAGTCCCATCCCACCATGTTAAGCCCTTTAATTTTTCAAAGCCTGTATAGGCATAGATCGTCATAAGTTGAAACTGAAGCAATCGCAAACTGACTGCACTGACAAGATCAAAAAAATTACTCTGTGAAACAGAAACTGCTTTTTTATTAAAAAATGGAAGCAATGATTTTACCGTGTAAAAATCATGACAACGTGTAAAGGCTAAATAAAATAAAAACAAATTACCAATAACATCGGCTCCGAATAACAATGAAAAATTTCTTTGAATAAAACCCTGCGCAATAACCCATGTTAAAATCATGAAGAAACGATTCGATAATCCTATGGTCGCAAGTCCTAATAAAACAATATACAGTGCATGAACTACACTAGCCCACTGGTCTGGCCAGAAAAACAATTGTAAATACGGTCTATAATAATCAAAATACAAATTAAAGGCTTGATCGCGCGGAACTAAAGAACTCGGACCAAACTGATCGACATTAAGCTGTCTCCAACAAGCTATGTAAAACAAAGTCCCACAAAATATAATACGAAATAAAGACAAGTTTTTAAGTTTCAAGTCATGAAAAAGTAAAGAATCTATTTTAACAAAGGATTTATTTAAAAAAGTCATTAAACTATTATATGCAGTTAAAAACATTTTGATTCACTTCTTGATGACTGAGTAATTCGCTAAACTCAGTGTCTTTTAAGGCAATAACTTTATCTAAAGCAGGAATATGATCTACCATGAGGGTAAATTGAACTCGACTAGCCCCTGGGTGTTGTTTACAAATCCATGGAGCAAAAAAATTCTGTATACGATTTGGATCAATAGCCATGAATCGCATCATATAGTTCTGTCTACGCACATTCATAGCAAAGTTAGAGCCATCTTTTTGTTCTGGGTAGTACAGCTCTTCGGGATCTTTTTTAGGGTTTCCGTATTCATCCTCAAAGTACACATAGTATCTAAAATACATAATATGCGCCGGATCGGGACTAAAAAAATTCCAGGTTGTATTTACACCTATCGTATTTGCTACAGAAAAATAATATTGTCCTAAATATCTTCCTAAAAATGATGACCCATTACCCATAACTATCATCATTGAAACAAAATAAATAAAAATAAAACCTAAAAATATTTTTTTTATACGAGCTCTCCGTCAATTTCATTATGATCATCAAGTTTAATGATCTCACCTGCTGAATCATCATCAGCTTCTGCAAAAAATGGAATTTCGTCTTCGATATGTTGTTCAATTTCTTCAATTTGTGATTCTGACTCTTGAACTTCAGCGACAGCTTCAGCATCTTCAACAAAAGTCTGCGGAACGCTTAAGCCCTGTTCTGCCATAGCTAAACTTTCTTCGTATTTCTTAAGCCAGTTTACATCACGTTTTGGAACGTTCTCGCCCACAGCCATAGCATCGCGTATGTCTTGTGCTTTTTCAGCATCACGTTTTTGTTTTTGTCTGATTTTTTCTTGTTCAAAGAATTCAGATGAAGTCGAAATTGTGCCAAGCTCTTCTTCGATTTTACCAAGCTCTTCTTCACCGACTGAATAACTGACTGATTCAACATTTTCACTCATAGCATCGGTCACACTTGCTAAAGTTGGCTTTTGTTCTTCTTCTTCGCCGATACCTTCTGGTAATAATTCATCAATTTGCGATAAAGTTGGTAATTCTTTTAAGTTACGTAAGCCAAATATTTCTAAAAATCTGCGAGTTGTTCCATACTGCATCGGACGACCAGGTAAGTTTTCAGCTTTGCCTTCAAAATTACAAAGACCTTTTTCCATCAAAGCACGCAATAGATGTCCTGACTCAACTCCACGAATTTGATCAATTTCATTTTTAACGACTGGTTGCTTGTACGCAACAATGGCAAGAGTTTCTAAAGCTGGACCTGATAATTTAAAAGGTTTAGCTTTCACAGTGCGTTTTAAAAAGTTCATATTATCAATTTTAGTTCTTAATTGATAACCACCAGTCACTTCATCTAAAGTTACACCACGTCTACCGCCAGCGTACTCAACTGCTAAATTATCAAGAATTTGACGAATTTTATTCTTTTTAACATTCGTACCTTTAAAAACTTCAACGATCGAAGCTAAGCTAACAGGACGATCAGACGCAAATAAAATACTTTCAACAATACTCTCAGCTTGTTCATCTTCGACGAATTCGACTTCTGAAATTTCAGCTGATTCAAATCCAGCAAGTTCAGAATCATCTAAATTAACATCAGCATCTGGCAAATCCATAACAGATTCACTTTGTTGTTCAGACTCTTGAATATCTGGTAAAAATCCTTCGCTTTCAGACTCTTCTGATAAAAAGATTTCAGTATCAACAGTTAAATCTGAGCCAAAATCACTATTTTCCATATCTGTGTCAGCAGATGCAGCAGACATTGTGATTTCTTCATTTAAAGAAGATTCATTCACTTGATCAGAATTAACATTTTCAGTTTGTGTCGATTTATTTTTTTTTGACTTTTTTGCCATATCTATACCTGTTCTTTATGTCTGATTATCTTCTGTTAAAAGGGGAAGTTCTTGATCTAATAACGCTGTATCAAGTTTAGATTCCTGTGCTTGATCAGCAGCAATCATAACTTCGATTTCAGCGATGGTTTCTACTGGAGCTACAGTTAATTGATCTATATCTTTAATTAAATCAACGTTGAGTTGAATATCTGACGAATCAATTTCCATTTCAGCTGCTAAGATCTCTTCGTCAGAAGCCATATCCTCACCACCAATAAATTCAGCATCTGTTAATGCAAACTGAGGTGCTTGAACACCGCCACCATCTACAGCCATTTGATCAAAAGAAAGTTGATCAACTTGAGCATCGACGCCACCATCATTTAAGACAAAGTCAGTTTCGTTTTCGATTTTTTCGATTTCAGCTTCAGTGAGAACATTTGATTTTTGCATCATTCCCTGAGCAATTTGATCAGCATTGATATTATCGTATTCTTCAACCCGAGATAAAACATCACCTTCGATTGGTTTTTTTGTTGATACATAAATATCACCATAGTTTTCAGTTTGATAAAGAGAAACAATTTCCATTTTACCAAGCTCAAGCAATGATAAAAAGGTAATCAATGCATGTCTCGTTTTGGCTTTAACTTCACTGATTGATTCGTTGTAAAGCTCTTTCATTGTGATTTGCTGACCAATAAATAACTTATCGCGCATTTCAAGAATACGACTTGCGATTGATTGAATTTTTTCTGATACCTTATGAATTCTTTTAAATGCAGACTTCATCACTTTACGATAAGAACCAATCAATGAAAACAAAGCATTATCTTCAAGTTCGATATCATCATCAGCCACTTCAATTTTTTCACGAAGACCACGTGGCCACTGATCACGATTTAAAAGTGGACGATCATATAAAGACTTAGCTGCTTCTTTAAATTTTTCATACTCAAGTAGTTTTTGAACAAGTTCTTTACGAGGATCTTCTGATTCAACAATTTCACCTTGTTCATTGTACTGAGGTAAAAGCATTTTAGATTTAATTTGAATAAGCGTTGAAGCCATCGCGATAAACTCGCCTGCAACTTCAATATCAAATTCTTTCATGAGTTTGATGAATTCTAAATACTGCTTTGTGATCTCGTTAATATTGATATTAAATATATCCATTTCTTCTTTACGGATAAGATAAAGAAGTAAATCAAGAGGACCTTCAAATTGTTGAAGCTGTACGCGTATGCTCATGGTGTTAAATTTTCATCCAATCTTTAATTATTTGAATATTTTGTCTCGCATCCTTACGAGCTTTTTCGCATCCAGCATCGATAATTGAATCAAGCGTTTTAGGGTTATTCAACAATTCTTTTTTCTTTTCGCGCGGAATTTTAATCATTTGCTCTATGTTTCCGCAAAGTCGTGCCTTACAATCGCCACATCCTATAGCAGCTGTTGTACAACCCGATACAACCCACTTCAAATCATCATCTGTTGAAAATAATTTATGATAACTGTAAACCGGACAAACTTCAGGATTTCCAACATCTTCGCGGCGCACGCGGTTTGTATCTGTCACCATGCCATTAATTTTTTTCTTTAAAGTTTTTTCTTCTTCTGAAAGTAAAATCGAATTGCCGTAAGATTTAGACATCTTGCGACCATCTAATCCTGGAAATGCTGGCGTTTCGGTTAACATGGCTTTTGGCTCAGGAATCTGACCTTTATAGAGTTTATTAAACCTGCGAATAATTTCACGAGATAATTCTAAATGCGCTGTTTGATCTGCACCCACTGGTACAAGTGCGCCAAAATAAATCGCGATATCGGCAGCTTGTAACACTGGATACATAAAGCGACCTAAATTATGAGTGTCATTAACTTTCATTTCTTCGACAGCATCTTTCCATGTGTTCACACGCTCTAACCACCCCATCGGTGTTAGATTTGCAAAAATAGTGAAAAGCTCGATGTGTTCGGGAATCATTGATTGAATGAAAACAGTGCTTTTTTCTGGATCAATACCCCAAGCAATGATTTCAGCCATAATATCACGGTTCCAAACTTTGATATCATGAGCATTTTTATAAGCTGTCGTCATTCCGTGCCAATCCATAACCCCGAAATAGCAATCATATTCATTTTGAAATTTAAGACAATTCGACAACCAACCAAAGTAATGACCAATATGTAATGATCCCGTTGTACGGGTTCCACTCATGACTTTTGCTTTTTTGCGAGAATCAGTTGATGTCACTGTATTTGTACTCATTAAATAAATCCTTTTAAACTCTAACTAAATAGCCATTTGCATCAAAAAGTTATAAGCCAAAATGACGGGATAACTTAAAAATCTAATAGCGCCAGAAAAAAGTAAAACCATTAGAATCATGCTCATGATTCCTTCGTTTTGTTCTAATTTGTAATTGATTGAAGCTGGTAAAAATCGCGCTAAAACTTTGCCACCATCTAATGGGTGAATAGGAATAATATTAAAAAATGCCAAAAATAAATTTAATGTCATAAAAGTTTTAATAAATTCAAAGACGCCAGTTTGAAAACCAACAAACATATCAAAGCGTACGATTAAATGTAAAAATACAGCTGATACAATAGCGAGTAACACATTTGACATGGGTCCCGCTAAAGCAATCCAGAACATATCAGTTCGTACATTTTTTAAATTTCGCGAGTCAACAGGGACTGGTTTTGCCCAACCAAATGAGATTGGCAAATTCAGCACAATTGACATAATCGGAAACACAAAAGTCCCAATAACATCAGCGTGAGCAAATGGATTTAAAGTCAAACGACCTAATCTTTCAGCGGTGTTATCACCTCGCCACTTAGCAACTAGACCATGCGCATACTCGTGAAAACACAAAGCAAATAAAAATGGACCAAAAAATACGACTAACCTTTGAATAACATCTGAACTCATACGAACAGGCTAACAAAAACTAGACTCTTGTCGAGAAAAACAATGCGTTTGCCTTCACTTTACTCAATATTTTAAATGACATTTTTACGCAAAGCATTACTTGATTAAAGTGACGTAAAGATTTAATTTGAGCTTCATATTCATAAATTCATTTTTTTAAAGGAGAATTCCATGTCTGTTGCTAATGAACAAACAGCTAATGCACGCCCAGCTCTTACAATGTGGTCAGAAGACGAAGTGGCTTTTCGTGAAGCCGTTAGATCTTTTGCTGAATCTGAAATTAAACCTCATGTGAATCATATGGATGAAACAGCTCAAATGAATCCAGAAATCGTTTCAAAGCTTTTTGAAATGGGACTTATGGGTATTGAATCACCAGAAAAATATGGTGGTGCTGGCGCAACAATAACAATGGCTTGTATCGCAATCGAAGAAATCGCTCGTATTGATGGTTCTGTCTCAGTTTTATGTGATGTGCAAAACACATTAGTGACTAACGCTATTATCAAATGGGGATCTGAACAACTTAAAGATAAATATTTACCAAAACTAGCTCGTGAATGGGTTGGCGCTTATTGCTTATCTGAATCATCATCTGGATCAGATGCTTTTGCTCTTAAATGCCGTGCCGAGAAAAAAGATGGCAAATGGATTTTAAATGGCAACAAACTTTGGATCACAAATGGTAAAGAAGCGAGTTTCTTTATCGTATTTGCAAACCTAGATCCATCAAAAGGATACAAAGGCATTACAGCATTTATCGTTGAAAAAGGCTTTAAAGGTTTCACAGTTGGTAAAAAAGAAGACAAACTTGGCATACGCGCCAGCTCAACTTGTGAATTAATTTTTGAAAACTGCGAAGTTCCAGAAGAAAACGTTTTAGGTGAAATCGGCAAAGGTTATAAAATTGCGATTGAAACATTAAACGAAGGACGTATCGGTATCGGCGCACAAATGGTTGGCATCACTCAAGGCGCTTATGAAGCGACTTTAAATTATATTAAATCGCGTGAACAGTTTGGTAAAGCGATCGGCCAATTTCAAGGTGTTCAATTTCAATTAGCGCAAATGCGTATTGAATTAGAAGCCTCAAGATTAATGGTCTTTAACGCTGCTAGATTGAAAGATGCTGGCCAAGATTTTATTGAAGCTGCTGCTATGGCAAAATATTATTCTTCAAAAGTAGCAGAAAAAGTAACATCAATGGCTATTGATTTATTCGGTGGTAATGGTTTTACAAAAGAATATCCAGTCGAAAAATTCTGGAGAGATGCTAAAATCGGACAAATTTACGAAGGTACATCAAACATGCAACTACAAACAGTTGCTAAAATTGAAATGGATAAAAATTAATTTATGGCCGCAGCTTTAATTACAGGAGCAAGTTCTGGAATTGGAGCTGCGACTGCAAAACTATTTGCACAAAACAATTACGATTTGATTCTTGTTGCTAGAAATGAACAACGACTGCGCGATATTCAAAAGCAATGTTTAGATTTAAATTCTAAAATTAAAGTTATTTCGATAGTTCTTGATTTAAAGAATTATGTTTCATCGAAAATTTTATCGAGTTTAAATCAAGTTTCTTCAGTTGAAATTTTAGTGAACAACGCTGGTATTTACGAGCGCGGATCAACAACTGAATCAACAGACCAGATTTGGGAAGATCAATTTCAAATTAATCTGATGGGTGCAGTCAAAATCACACGTGATTTATGGCCGTATTTTGAAAAAAACAAAAAAGGCTCGATTCTTAATGTTTCCTCAACCTTAGGAATTAAACCCGCACCGGGAACTTCAGCCTATTCAGCTATCAAGGCTGCAATGATAAACTGGACACTTTGCTTGGCTCAAGAAGGCGGAGCCTCAAACATTAGAGCCAATTGCGTATGTCCTGGTATCGTTGATACCCCGATTCATAGTTTTCATCATTTACCAAGTGAACAAAAAAACAAAACAATGAATCAATACGCTCAATTTCAATTACTAGATCAAATCGGAAAACCTGAACAAGTCGCCGAAGCTATTTATTTTTTAGCGAGCGACAAATCATCATGGACAACAGGCAGTGTGTTATCTATCGATGGTGGAATTAATATTAAATAATTATGTCTGAAAAAGTACGCTTATCAAAATTAATGTCCGAAAGAGGAATTTGCTCTCGCAGAGAAGCTGATGATTATATTGCTCGTGGCTTAGTGTCTGTTGACGGTGTTCCAATATCTGAACTTGGGACTAAAGTTGATCCAAACTGTAAAATTATTTTAGCCTCTGAAGCACTTAAACAGCAAAAAAATTTAGTCACGATTATCCTCAATAAACCCATCGGTTATGTTTCGGGTCAACCTGAACCTGGATATGAACCAGCCATCAGATTGATCACTCCTGAAAACCAATGGAATGAACAAAAAAATCCAAAACTAAAAATGGGCGATTTAAAAAATATTGCTGTCACAGGCAGACTTGATATCGATTCACAAGGATTATTGCTTTTCACTCAAGATGGCAGACTTGCTAAAAAAATTATTGGTGAAAATTCTGATGTCGAAAAAGAATATATTGTTCGAGTTAAGTATTTAGGTCCTGAATCAAAACTACCCGAAGATAAATTAAATTTATTACGTCATGGCTTATCTCTTGAAGGTGTTAAACTTAAAAAAGCCACTGTTGAATGGGTTAACGAAGACCAACTTCGCTTTGTTCTTAAAGAAGGCAAAAAAAGACAAATCCGTCGTATGTGTGAACTCGTCAATTTAAAAGTTACGGGTCTAAAACGTGTTCGTCTCGGTCAACTTAAACTCGGTAAACTGCCAGAAGGTCAATGGCGCTTTATTGATAGCGATGAAAAGATTTAAGACTGTTTATTCACGGTGAGTTCAATAATCCTCTCTGAACGAGCACATTTTTTTCAGAAGTCGACAAAACACCTCCTGCATACGAAGAGGCTAAAGACATTTGTATTTTGGGATTGTTAATATCATACATCAAACCAAAATGATTTTCTGGTGCGGCTTTACTTGGATTATTAATAAACTCGTAAAACATGATATATTCGATAGAAACTGTTTTTTGATTCACAATTTCATCCATATGTTTTTTAATACTTTTATAGCAATCTTCAGTTAGAGAGCTTCCTGGTTGATCATCATACGCAGCATTGTAAGTTTCAGCACAATTGAATTCGTTTAAATGAACTTTTTTATTAAACGCTGCTAATTGTGTAAATAAGCCACCTGCTCCAAACCAAGTATCAACATTTAAATCCTTGTGACCGTACAAAGGGTAAATATGATAACCAACAACATCAAAATCTACGCCTTTTTCTTGAAGAAATCTTAAAAAAGCGAAATCTCGACCAACTGTTCCCACTATCGAGCGTAAAGCAATTCCAGAAGCTGCACGTACATCTTTAATAGCTCGTGCCATACCCTTTAAAACAGCTGCACGCATAGCATAACAAGTTTTGTTGTAATAAGCACTCGTTGCTGTGGCTGTGTTGGTTTCAACTTCAGCTCTTAATTCTGGACGTAATGAAGTTTCATTGGCCAATTCAAAATCAGTGGCTAAATCCTTTAAGCCATCAGCCATTTTATAAGTTTGATTATAAGCATCTAACTCAGCAGTTGCTGGATCCGTTGTACATGCCGAAATATATTGATATGAAGTAAATAAAATAACTTCGGCTTTAACACCAACATTTTTAAGTTGAATCAGCTGATCACGAAAAACAGAATAATCATTATCCCAATTAAACCCTACACGAACAATTTTAAATCCACGTGAAGCAATAATTTCTGCCATTTTTTTTCGTTCTGCTGCGTCTACGCCTTTTCTAAAACCAACTCCGATAAGTTGTGAGGGTTTAGTGTCTGTTGTTGTTGAACCTGATTCTTGTTGAGTATCACTGATTGATTGACTTGATAGTTGATCGATCTGCTCAATACCTTGCGAACAATTTTGAAAAAAAACAAGTGTTCCTAAAAGCGATCCTGCCATTACACTAGCACGTAATTTTTGTCTGAACACCAATGAGAATTTCATTCAAGCACACCCTTACTTGACTAGCTTAGCATATGCCGATGTCGCTCTATAAAATTAACAAAAATATTCTCATTAAGAGACAGCTTCATTTTTAATCTGTTCAAGAGTTTAACGAAAAAAATTAATTATTAATTCATAAAAAAAACAGAAACAGTTTCCTGAATTTTAAATTCCTGTTCTTCGATTTCTAGAATGCCCTGAGTTCCAAACAAACTCACGTTGTCTAGATTAATTTGCCCGGTCCAAACGTTTGAACCATCCGCATTTGCAACTGGAGTAAATGAAAATCTAAAGATTTCTTTTTGTCCTGTTTTTCCATTCACAAAAGCATGAATTTTACCAACGAGATTTTGTCCTTTTAAGTTGGCAGCTAATCTAACGTTGATCGTATATGGTTTGTTGGCTTCTAAAAGTATTCCGTTAAAATTGCGTTCAACCATGTTTAAAATAGTGAGCGGGCGATCTGGATCTAACAACGGTAATTGTTGCTTTTTTTGCGAAACTTGCTGATCGTTTTTAATTAAATCTAGCGACTGCATATGTCTATTTTTTAACACAATCCAATAACTTAGAGTTAAAAAACACAATAAAACAATCTGAATAAAAAAGATTTTAAAAAAACTTATGACTTTATATTGATGAAAAAAACATAATAAAAGCGAAGATAAAACGATCCACAGAACCGCAAATAAAAACAGCCCAAAGCCCACAAACATGTATGAGTAAATTGAGCTTTCTTGAAAAATTTTTTGAAATAATGGCTGAATAAAACCCGATAATAATAAAAAAACCAACAACATGAAGACAGAAAAACTTTGAATAAAAATATTTTTAACAATCTTCATTTAGACAATGATACTCAGCTCTAGTCTAAATCGCAAAGAGTTATTTTTTCCATGGATTATCTTTATCTAAAAAAGACAATCTTAAATTTTCTAGAAACTCGATTTCTAATTCAGAAAAACCAGCTTTTTGTCTAAGACCACGATTAATCGGCTCTATTCTTTTTGGTAAAATACCTCTAAGCTTTGTCATCCGCGAAAAATAATCCACATTTGGATCGACTTTTTCGATTCGGCAAATTTCACGATACCAATCAGAACCAAATAAAACGTGTCCAATTTCTTCTTCGCCAATACGTTTAACAGCAAGTTTAATTGTCGGTGCTTCAACAGCCGTGAGTCTACGAAAAAGCGTATCCCCTGCATCTAGACCACTTCCTTCGAGATAACGATGCACAATCAAAATTCGATCAAGTAAAGAGTCTTGTGTAGAAGTCGCAGTCCAAAGTGCGGTATGAACTGGCCAATCACCCCACTTAAAGCCGAGCTTGTCTATTTCAGTCAGACACATTTCTAAGTGATCACACTCAGATAACGTAATTTCTAAAAGCTTTTCTTTAAACTCATCAGGTGCCTCTGGAAAGTCTGCCAATGTGCGCAGACCTAGCTCCATTGCTTGTAGCTCAATGCTCGCTAAATCATGCAGCATACGAGCTTGTCCTTCAGCAGAAGCAAAACCTTTTTTAGGAGGGAGTTTTTTAGGAACAAGAATATCAACATCACGTGCAGGAATGTCTGGTGTCGGCCCTTGAAAATGCATAACCTGGTCTAAATCAAACTTTCGGACCATTTCCATTTTTTTAAAGACATTTTTTTCAGCAAAAGCCCACATAAAATGGTATTAACATAAGGCTTCACTCTAGACAAACCGAATGTCGAAGGAATAAAATAGTTATCGAGAATTAATTTTTATAAAAAGGACGACATTATATGGGAAAAGGTTGGAAAGCCGCAGGTAAAACAGAAAACGCTCAAAAAAAAGGACAACTATTTACAAAACTAGCACGTGAGATAGCTGTTTCGAGTAAAACTGGTGGTCCTAACCCCGATATGAATGCACGTTTGCGTATGGCCATTGATGCCGCTAAAAAAGTATCTTGCCCGAATGATACAATAGAACGCGCTATCAAAAAAGGTGCTGGCTTACTTGATGATGGTAAAATTATCGAAGAATTAACTTATGAAGGATACGCCCCACACGGAGTTGGCGTTATCGTTGAGTGCCAAACAGATAACAAACACCGCACAGCCCCTGAGATGCGTGCCGTTTTCAAAAAACACGACGGTAACCTAGGCGAATCAGGAAGCGTTGCTTGGATGTTTACTCGAGTTGGCATTATTGAAGCCGCGAAATCTGGCAATTTCGATATTGATGAAGAAGCAATCGAAGCCGGTGCTGATGATGTTGTTAAGCATGATGATGGATCATTCGAGTTTTTTACAGCTGTTGAAAACTTAGATTCAGTCAAAGTTGCTCTACAAGGTCGTAGTTGGAATGTAACACAAGCACACTTGGGTTACAAAGCTAACAACACAACCGATCTAACAGAAGAACAACTTAAAGATGTTCAAGAATTTTTAAGTGCCGTAGATGACCTTGATGACACTCACCGCGTTTACGCGACAGTGTAAGTTTATGATATCAGAACAGAAGAGTAATGTTCTTATTCTTCTGTTACTCTATACGGATTGTTTAAACTAAAACGATTATAATCTGTATTAATCCAAAAAGAACCTTTTGCTTTAGCTTGTTTGTAAAGATTCAAGTATTTTTCCATCGCTGCATTCACCCGTTTTTGCAATTCGATTTTACCTGCGCCAAGGCTGTCTGTTATCGGATTATAATCAATTTTAGTGTATTCATAAGTACTACCAAAAAATTCCTTTGAATAACCAATAATTTCGTCGGTTGATTTAATCTTTTCTTGAATACTCGTTGATAGGCAAACAAGAGAATTCCATGAATTAAACTCTTTTATTTTCTGAATATCGATAGACTCTATATTGCTAATGGCCATAACTACTTTTAATGTTGTAGGTAAAAGACCTGGTTTCTGATCAAGTCCAATAAAGACATGTTGGTAGCCGTATTTATTTTTAATAATCTCTTCATAGCGATCTGAATCCTGACATTGCGATAATATCTTAATTGAATCTCGAATTTCTTGTTTAAAATACGGATTACCACCCGAGGGATCTGCATAAGCCATTGAATTTGTAACTGTACCTAATAAAACAAATGCTAAACTTTTTTTAAAAATGTTTTTCATAAAAAATCCCTTCTAATTAAAAAATCGTAATTTAAAATCAATTTTTAAACTTGCAATAGTTTGGCCAACCCAAAATAGATTCTAGAGAATCTTGATTAACTAAAATGTCTATGAATAACGAAACTGACTAACAATTTACAGCTTGTCTCAAACTGAGTTATCAAAATACACAATCAAACTCTTTAAACTTATAATTCAGGCTTCGTTTTCGCATATCCTATAATAATGAAGTCTTTATTTATAAAACTATTTTTACTACTCGTTATTTTATTAAATGTTCTAACGCTTAATCCGTCAACGGCTCAAGCCAATGACGATTCTCAAACTGATTCAAAACCACATTCGTTTGATCAAATGGGTTTTGAAATTGAAATTGGCGATCGTCATTTTGCTGAAATTATTCAGTACTTCGACACAACTCAAATCGAACAAAAAATTCAGTCTATCTTAACCACACCTGATGCCAATATCCCGGAAAAGCAAAAAAATTCAATTTTAAAAACTAGAATAAAAATGTTTCATATTTTAGCTCGATCGATTGATCGTTATCTTGAAAACGAAAATGCTTTCAACTCATTGCCTTTAAATATTCAAGCCGAATTATCACAAGGTTTAAATTTAAATAAAAAAACAGAGCTTGCACAAAACTCACAACAATTCGCACTCGTCGATTCACAAGGTCAATCCATAGACCAAACAACATTAGCAAACATAGCTCAAAATACTGAGCGTAAACCAGTTATTCGCGAATCAGGGCTTATTTTACCTCATGCTCACCAAACCACACAATCACCATCAGGACTTATCATTCCTAAAGATGCTCAGCTTTCTCATGATTTCATCAGTGCTAACGCCCACCTTTATCAAAGAAGTGATTGGCCAGTTGTATTTGAACGCTGGAAAAGATTACCCTTTGAACAAAAACTTGAGTTGATCCAATTTAAGTATTTGCCTCGCCAAACTTTAGCTTCGCTCATTCTATCTTTAGACTTATACCAAAACACTAAAAAACCTGATTTCTTTAAAACTTATTTACCACTCAAAGACGATGCTCCTGATTGGTTTAAAGATTACGAAATGGATTTTGACGGCGTACAAGACAATATCAGTATTGAAATTCGTGCGAATGGACCTAAACCCGTTCAGACTGCTTTAGATTTACTAAATTCAATGTTCAAGCGTCTCAGAATTAATCCTGATCGATCGACTTATGCCAATCAATCTCGATTAGATTACGGATTACACATTCACTTAGGACAAAAAGATAAACCAGACAGTCGAATCGATTTTTCTAAAAACCCTAGAGTCTTAGGAAAATCAATTCAATTTTTTCAAAAATACAAACTCTTAACTATTTTAAGACTTTTTGCGGCCAACCCCGAAGCCAATATCCAAATTCTGCGCAGTTATATTGAAACCAAATCTCTCAAGTTACCATCGGGCACAACTCAGAATGAGTTTTATTTACCACTTGAAACTAAAGGTATTTTAAGACTCATTAATGCTTCTCATATCGAACTTCGTGAAATTACTGGAGACGCTAGACAAGTTCTGAGTGAACTTCACACTTTACTTAATCTGGACGAGCAAGCAGCTCTGACTGAGATTACAAAACTCACTCAAAATATTTTAAACAAACAGCCTGAAATTTTATATTCTATCGGCAAAAAAAATCCATTTATTTTATTAGAATTAGAAGACAACTTAACTTCTCGAACAAAAGACGCAGTGGTTGAATTTATCAACAAACATTATGTAACAGATGAGTATGGATTTAGCGATCTCGCTCAAGAAGTAAAATCTTTAAGTCCACAAGGTGTCTATAACTTTTTATTAAGCATGACTCCATTACTTGCAACGAATGAATATTTGACTTCAAAATTTAGTATTTACTTATTACCATTGATCAATAAACTCTACTCAGAAGACTCTATCTTGGCCCAAAAAATTGATCTTTATCTCATCGAAAAAAAATTATATGCCATTCTTTTTGAACTTAAAACGAGAAACCCTGAAATACTTCGACAAAAAGTTTCAATCTTAACTCATCTCATTCAAGATTCTCATAGTCCTTTTTTAAAATATTTATTTCAATTATTGGATCAATATCAATACGGCACTGATGAGAAGCTCACTTATGAACTTAAACCCTTATTAAATATTAAAGATATCGGACCTCTTGCATCTATCGCAGTTAATCGCACGCAAATTTACTTTTTAAATCAAGATGCTATTGAGCAGATTATGAAGACACAAATTCAAAGAGGCCAACGACAACTTGAAAGTTACTTTGCACGCTTACTTAACACTTATTATAAATATGATTATAATCAGCCAGAGGCTATCAAAATCGCTCAATATCTTGAGAGACATCTTATTTTATTAAATAATCGCAGTCTTAATGAGCAATTTATAAAATATAAATCTTTAAAAGTGGGCGGTCGATGTGAAGGTTTATTTTAATAAACTAATATTTTGAGGCAACTTTACGTCGGCGAACTGATTTTTTGTTTTTCTTCGATTTAGATTCACATTTAGGAAGATCAAAATTATCAGCAGTTTGAACTTCACCAACTTCGCAATCATTCAAATCAATCATAGAGTAACGAACTTGGTTTTTATCTTTCGAAAATGGAATTAATTTATTTTTAAATTCATCAATATAAAATTTGTACTTATTTAAATCACCTAAAGAATTTAGTTTTTCATACGACCATTGACAAACTTTTTGGCCTAAATCATTAACGACTGAAACATCGTCTTCTAAAATAACGCTATTTCTAAGTGTTCCAAAGATTCTTTTGTTAGTACGAGTTAAGTAATGATCTTCATCCATAACAGAGCACGTTTTTGGTGCATCTTTAACTTTACGCAAACGAATACGTCCTGCTTGAGCTTGATCAAGACCAAAAATAAACAAAAACGTAATAAATAATAAATAATGTAATCTCACCATTTAATGCTAAAAATTATTTCTTCGAAAGTAAATAGTTAAATGCCGTCGCATAGTATTTTATTTGTTTGATCATAGAGAAAAGTCCATTCGTGCGACTGGGCGATAGTCCAGAATCAAGACCAATTTCTTTTAAAAATATGGGCTCATACTTCATGATTTCTTCTGGAGTATTGCCGTCAAATACTGATAACGTTAATGCCACGAGACCTCGAACTATTAAAGCATCACTATCACCTAAAAGACGTATTTTACCCTCTATAAGATCAGCTTTAATCCAAACTTGTGACTGACAGCCTTTAATTTTTAAATCATCAATTTTGAACTGTTCATCCAAGCCTGGCCAAGTTTTGCCGAGTTGAATAAGTTTTTCATATTTTTGTTCCCAATCAGTTATTCCAGAAAACTGTTGCACGACTTGCTGTGCTTTTACTTCGATAGACATGTTGCGAACCCTACCACTTTTTTTTCTAAATTTAAACCTTGTTCACCAATAATTTCTTTAAAATATTTTCTGTTCATTTTTTCAACTAAATCATGACATGAGATATAAAATTCCACTGGATCATGATAACCATTCCAATATTTTTTCATTTCTGCTGCTGATAACTGAGTCTGTTTTTTTTCTTTTTGATTAAATTCACGTCTATTTAAAAAATCTAATTGATCTGATAAATCACGAGGCGAAAAATCTTTCATCACAAGACAATCTTCAGCTAACGCCATTTCAACATAACTTAAATAATCTTTAAGCTGCTCCCAAAATAGCAGCCCATTTTTTCCATAATCACTACGACAATAGTAAGTCGTACAGACCACTCCGCGATAATTCCAAATAGAGCACTGATTCTGATCACGATCAAAGTAATGACAAAGTAAATCTTCACGATTGCCAAAATCTGTACGTGCTTTACTTAGAAATTGATACTGATATTTAAAATCTGCAAAGATACCAATGGGTAAAGAAAATTGATTCTCTAAAATTTTACGACGAATAACTGACTCACCGGCTAAGTTTTCTTTTAAAATCCCGCCGACTGCCCAGTTCGGTATAAATGGTAAAAACGTACAGCATTTTAAATCTGCTTTGTAAGTGTATTCAAAACGATGATCACGCGCACGTAAACAATTACCACAAGTCGCTTTAGTTTCTTTAATACTCAAACTCATGAGCGACTGACTGAGTAAACTTTGATAGACTTGTGGTAAAACTTTTTTTAATGACATTTTGATTCAATAAATAATTTATAATCTAAAGTTTCAGCATCAATTGTCCAGTTTTTATTCCACTTAAAATCAGAGCAATTCATAAACATCGGAAATGCAACTGGATTATTAAAATCTAGTTTTAACAAGCCCTCATTCATAATATAAGAAGCCGTGTGTTCTAACATCCAATCAAGAGACTTTTCAGATAACCGAGTTCTCAAGTATAAATCAATACCAACTTCAACGGCTGTGGCATACCCGATCTGTCCTGGTCGTAAAGCTTTACCTTGAAATGAGTAGAATGATCCAGACACTGATGAGTAAACTTGGTGAATATATGTTAATGATCCAATGCCTAAGGCTTTTAATTCCGCTGTAGCTTTCTCGTATGTAAAAACATCTTTTTCACCATTATCACCGAAAAAGAAAACAAATGCGGGGTTGTATTGTTTAACCAAATTTGAAATCGTACGATTTTTAAATCCCTCATCAAGCAGAGAATCTCTTAGGATCAACTCACCTTTAGGAAATTTATTCGCATCAAGCAACGCCTGATGTGATTCACGCATAGGCTCTAAACCTAAAACTTCTTTAGGAGCATTACTTAAGTAAAATACTTTAGTTTGAGCTGGATTTTGATTGATGATTAATTGATAGAGCGAGGCCATTCCTGCAAAAGGCGTATTGTGGTCTAAGGCGCGTGCTAACACCAATGGCGTTAAAACACCCGAAACTTTAATCGTGTCGTCAATATCACTAATTATTAAAATAGGTCGTTGAGTTTCTCCTGCAGAAGCCAAACTCGCAAACAAGGTCGAACTTAAAACAAAAACCAAAAAAGACAGTGCTACACGTACAAGTATTTTCATAATAAGATCTCCATCACAACAGGTGTTTAACCAAGTCCTATGCAGCAATCGTTGTTCCGCTTTGAGACAGCTCTATAATGCTTTAAAAAGCAATTTGTCGACTTATTTGACACTTGTACAGACGGGTTTTGTCGCCAGTGAAAGCTCGAGCTTTAAAGTCAATTTAAGGATCTCAGCGCGCATCTTATTGATTCACTTGTTGGCCTTAAAGTTTCATATATCTATTAACAACAAGTGAGGGGATATATGAAAACAGCAACTAACACATTCGCTAAAACGATCGTTACATTAGCCACAATCTTTTCAGCCCAAATGAGTTTTGCTCAATCTTGGACTTTTACATACAAACCTAAAAACCAAGCCTCATTTCAGATTAAAAAACAAGCATCTAATAAAGAAGAAGCTTTTAAAATTGCAGCAAAAGAGTGTTTTAACACACTTACCCACGGTAACTACCCTGGTGAATCACAAGGTTTAGACTATATTGATGTTTGCGCAAACCCAAAAATGTAGTTAGTATTTAACTCATATGGGTATTTTAAAAAAAGTAACTGATTTCTTATTTGGTAAAGATCCTGAAATTTTTGATGATAAAGGATCTGTTCAACACAAACTTCCTAAAAGAAAATGGGACGATTGGCAAAATCGTTACGTTAAAGGCCAAGAATACAACTGGCGCACACACAAAGGCACTGACGCTGGTTTAAACCAGAATCAACCAACATCGAAATAATTGTTTAAGCAAGTGTATCAATCTAAAACGATGAGATATTTTCTTTATTGAAAACTTAGTTTAATTTATAATAATTAAATGAAACCATTCTTAAAGTTGTTACTCTTGTTCTTCTCAACAGTAACAATACTAATATTTTTCACCAATTGCTCAACCAACTCTAATTCAGCGAATTTAGATCAAAATCAGAATAATTTAAATTCAACTCAAGATATGACATCTGTGAGTCTTTCTGAATCGTCTTATACGTTTTTAGATAAAACTTTTAAAACCACTCAGTATAAACTGACCCCCAAAGACGGATCAGCTGCCATTTATGCCCAGTGGGTTTCAAATTGCGCTTACAAATGCCCAACCGTTGTTATTTCTAACCCCTACTCTGGTATTGACTGGACTGATGATCTCATCGATCAACAGTGGATTCAAAAACCAAACGCGTACTCTGGTGTATTTGTAAATGATTCTTTAGGTCCCCAAAATTCAAGTATTGATGCTACTCTGGGTAATCTTTTTTTTCAAGCACAAACACCAGCACAAACAGCTTCGATGGGTGCACTCTTTTTAACAAATAATGTTTCCGTATTAATCGTTAATAATCGCTTTTATCGTGGACGTAATTTAAAAATTTATGTCGATGAATTTAAAAAAGCCACTCAGTACTTTATTGGAAACAATTACATTAACTCTGATCAAATGGCTTTTTGGGGTGCCTCTCTTGGTGGATTTATTACTTCATATGCCAGTATTGAGACACTTTACCCACCCAAAGCACTGGCTGTGCTAACACCACTGCTTGATCTAAAAAAAGAATACTTATACACAGATGCTGTTTTAGGTTATTCAAATAAATCTGATGTTCAATTTGCTTATCAAGATTTTTTTGCTCCGTACAAAAGACGCATACTTGATTTTACAAAAGCCACCCCCACTGCAAATCCTAGTGCTTTTGAACCATACACGTTAAGCTATCTTGCGCAAAATTTAAAATCAGATTTTTTAACCATACACGACACATGGGATACTCTAGTCCCAGTTGATCAAAGTTTAGAATTAACAAACGCCCTTATTGCAAAAAATAAAAACGTAACATTAATCGTTCACCAGCACGCAAATAATATTAATTGGGACACATTTAAACGCGATCACGCCCAGAGCGATTTAAACGAAGGCTTTACCAATGAAAATTCTTATTTGTTTTACACAAGTTTTATTCTAAACCGCATACTACCAACTGCGCAGAATAAAATCTTACTTTATGATTTTAATAAGGTTTCAAAAATGCTTGTCGAAATCAAAGCTTCAGAAAATCGTGGTCAAAATATTAAATGGCTTAAAGGCAGTTTTAATGAACTTTGTTCAACAAACAATAGCCTTGTCGATTACACCCATACAATTGGCACCATCACAGGTCGTTATTTTGTTCAACAAGCTATGAAAAACATCTGGGGCCTTGATAAGCCCGAAGATATCATTTGCTCTGAAATGCTCAAATATTTTAATTAAGCTTTTCTTGCCATTCAGCGATTTTATTAAGTGCTTGTAATGGTGATGTTTGCGAAATTGAAAACTTACGAAGCTCTTGCAAAAGAGCTTCTTTTTTTTCATCCACAACAGGCACTTGCACTGTTGTGACTGATGATTCAAATAAAGACATTTGATTTGTTGATTTTTGCTTTTTGTTTTGAGCTGGATCTAAAACCGCTAGCTGCGAATGTTGCAACGGTTGAGACTCTAAACGGGTTAGTAAATTTTTAGCACGCTCTGTGATACTTTTTGGTAAACCCGCAAGTTCTGCCACATGCACACCGTAACTTTCGCCCGCTGGACCTTCTGATAGAATATGTAAAAATTCAATCTGACGATCTTTTTCGTGAATCTTCATATGAACATTCTTAAGCTGATTAAACGTTTTATCTAACACTGTTAACTCATGATAGTGAGTTGCAAAAAACACTTGGGCTTTAATATTTTGTAAAATGTGTTCTAAAATTGACTGTGCTAAACACAAGCCATCATATGTCGCTGTACCACGACCCACTTCATCTAAAATCAAAAGTGAATTTTCACTGGCAAGCTCTAACATTTGTGCTGTTTCAGTCATTTCAACCATGAATGTTGATAAACCTTCACTGAGCTGATCACTCGCCCCGATACGCGTATAAATAGCATCATAGATTGGTAATATAGCATCACTAGCTGGCACATATGATCCGATTTGAGCTAAAATCACAGTCAATGCCACTTGTCGCATTAAAGTTGATTTACCGGCCATATTCGGGCCTGTAATTAAAAATCCCTCTTGCGGATTAAGTTGAATATCATTAGCGATAAAGCGACCGCGCTGAAATTGCTCAACCACTGAGTGTCTAGATTGTTTTAATCTTAATAAACGATCTGAACTAAATTGTGGTCTTGCATAACTTTCTTCAAGACTTAACCAAGCTAGAGAACTTAAAACATCAACTTCAGCACTGTAAGCAGAAATTAATAAAATCTCATGAGACATCGATAATATTTCAGTTCGTAAATTTTCAAAGACTTCAGATTCTAATTCATTACGTTTTGTTTGTGCTGATAAAACTTTTTTCTCAAGTTCAATTAATTCATCAGTACAAAAACGTTCTGCATTAGCCAGTGTTTGTTTGCGCTGATAACGAGCTGGAACTTTATCTTTATGAATATGCGTGATCTCAATATAATATCCAAAAACGTTATTATATCTAACTTTCAAAGAACCAATTCCTGTTTTTTCACGCTCATCTGACTCTAATTTTTCGATATGAGATTGTGCATTTGTTGATAACTCAATCAATTCATCTAAAGTGCTTGAGACACCTTTTTTAATAATATGACCTTGTTTGGTTGAAAGTGGCGCATCTTCGACAATTGTGTTGTTGATCTTACTTGAAAGATTATGTAACGCAGTCGTATTAATATTATAATCTAATATATTTTGTGAGTTTTCATAATTACTCAGTGCTGCTAAAAGCGACTGCGCCAGTGATGTTAAATCGCGTGCATTACACTGCGGTAAAGCAATTTTAGCTAAACGTCTTTCGATATCGCCCTGACCAGATAAAATTTCACGAATTTTTTTAATCTTATATAAATCATCTCTGAAATGCGTAATAAGATTTAATCTTTTCTCTATTTGCGTTTGGTTTCTCAGCGGAAACGTCAACCATTGGCGCAGTAATCGAGTGCCCGAAGATGTCTTTGTGCGATTAATCGCGAAAAATAAACTACCTTTTTCTTCACCTTTGTAGTTAGAAAAGATTTCTAAGTGTCTCATTGTTTGCTGAGATAAATGCAATCGATGTTCAGTTTCTTTTTTAACAAATGGTTTTAAGATATTTTTAATTTTATCATCTGCTAATGATAAAACATACTCATACAGCATAGCCGCTGATTCTGGATTTTGATTATCATTAAAATGAGTCAATTTAAAATCAGTCACTAAACCAAATAGATTTTCAAGTTTTTGAGCTTCGGTTTCTTTGTATTGAGATTTATCAATGACTATCTCAGCCACCGGTAAGACTTGAATAAGTTTGATTTGAGAATCTAGTCCTAAACATAAAAAATAAAAAGCTTCACCAGTTGTTGTATCAATAAAACTAACTGATTTATGATCTATCGAGGCAATATAGTGTGATTTAGTGGGCTCGAGAGTATCCGAATCATACACCATACCTGGCGTAAGCACTCTTGTGACAGCTCTTTTAACAAGACCTTTAGCAAATTTAGCATCTTCGATTTGATCACAAATAGCGACTTTTAAGCCGGCCGCTAAAAGTTTATTAATTGGTCCACCGATTGAGTGATGTGGCACACCACACATTGGCGTTTGATCTTCAGATTTTTTATTTCTTTGTGTGAGTGTGATTCCTAAAATCGGTGCTGCTTTAACCGCGTCATCGTAAAACATTTCAAAAAAATCACCCATACGAAAAAGTAAAATCTTATCCGGGTGAAGTGTCTTTATGTCCCAGTATTGTCGCATTAAAGGTGTTAGTTCTTGATTCGATTTTGCCATTGCATAGTTAGAAAACAGCTCGCAAAAAGTATCAATCTTTTTTCAAGAGTGAAATAGCGAGTCGCTCTTATTTCTAAGATGAAAAGCACTTGTTTAGCATATATTTTAAGCAATTATGAAGCTTTTGGAATTTTAGCGTAAAATTCAGACTGCGAATTAGGAATAATAATTTTAAGACATGTGTTGGGACGATCGAAATCAAAAAATATTTTACCATTGTGCATATGAATAATTCTTTGTGAAATACTTAATCCTAAACCAGTACCACCGGTTGACGATTTAGTTGTCACAAAGGCTTCCATAATTTTTGGTCTTAATTCTTCAGGAATACCAGCACCACTATCAGTGATTTGAATTTCAAGCGTTTCTGAACCTTTAATGAGACTCATTCGTATCCATCTTGTATTAAGCGTTTTAATTGCGTCAAACGAGTTATTTAAAGCATTTAAAATAACTTGCGAAAGTTGCACTGGGCGGCACTCAATCATAAAATCTTTATTAAGTGATCTATCATCAAAATAAACATCAAATAAAATTTGATGAGTTTTAAATCTATCCTGACAAAATGCCATCGTATCTCGAACTAAATCTTTTAAATTTACTTTTGCGAAATCTTCATTCTCTGTATTTTGAGAAAATGATTTTAAACTTTTAATAATTGTTGCGATCCGTTTAATCGTTTGAGTTACAACATCAACATCAGGTTTTAATTTATCGACGATTTCGAGCGAAGTCAGTTTTTTGAGTTTTAATAAAATAACTTCATTTTTAGAAGAAATAATAGCTAATGGATTATTGATTTCATGAGCAATTCCCGCAGCCATTTCGCCTAATGATGCTAGTTTTTCACGTTCTTGTAATACTGTTTTCTGTTTTTCTAATTCTTTTTGAGTTCTTTTTAATTCATGTATATCTAAGCTCGTCACAATGATAGGTGATTTCTCTGTATGTTCACTGCGATTAAAAAAGATAATATGTTCTTTTTGTCCATTCGGCGTTGCAATAATAGCTTCAAATGAGTAATTCAATAATTCTGAATGTTTAAACGAAGCATATTCATGAGCAAATTTAGGATCTAATCCTATTTCAAAAATATTACGACCTTTTACATTCGATACTTTACCGAGTATATTCGTTTTTAAATATTTATTAGTTCTGACATAAATATCATCTTTTAAAATAGATAATCCACCTGGAAATGTATCTATAATAGTTTGTAATTCTAAATTGTTATCTTTTAGAAGTTTCCAGTTTTTAAAATAGTTATTTCTTTGAACAAATAAAAAACCAAAAAAGAACGACATCAAAAACAATGACATTAATGTATCAAATGGTCCCTTACCTAAACTAAAAAACAAATACGTAGTACCTGCTAAAATATTAAGTTGAAAAAGAAAAAAATCAATTTTTGAGACTGATAAACTAAAAATTGCTGATGCGTGCATCGACGCAATAATAACCGTAGAAACTGAAATCAAAAAAGGATCTTGGTGATTAATAGCAACGAAATGATTGAATACAAAACTCCAAGTCAAACTATTAAAGAATATATTAGTCGTATGCACCAATCTAAATACTTTAGGACTCAAATCACTCTTATAGAGATAACCGCGAATTGATATCGTCGTTAATAGTAAAATAAATAATGTGTAAGACAACCACGTAAATGGCGCAGACTGTGTCGCACAATAAGAAAAATATACTGCGCCCATCAAAAAAGTACTAATAGTCGAAGGCAAAGATTTTTCTTTGAGCTCTCTAACTATATGATGGTCAAAAACGTCTGACTTAAAAAACATGCTCATCAGATCGGTTTACAATATGTTAGAGTTTAATGATTAGTCTAAAATAAATATTATTTAGACTAATCGTTAGTCTATACGCTCAATTTATTAATTAATTTTTGATATATTCCATCAAAACCACCATTAGACATAATCAGAATCACATCCTTTGGTCTAGCTTTTTGACTTAGATACTGAACTATCTCATCTGCGTTTTTAAAAACGCGAGCCTCTTTATTCAACTGGTGCAAATCAGATATAAGTTCTTGTGATGAAAAACGATTGTCTTCAGAGATTTTACCCTGATCAAAAGCTTCAGCTAAGATAACCTCATGACAAACAGAAAAAGCATCCACATAATCTTTTTGAAAAACTTTACGTCTTGAAGTGGCTGATCTTGGCTCAAAAACCGAAAAAACCTTTCTGTCTTTATACTTGCTTTGAATAGCCGACACCGTCTCTTTAACTGCTGTTGGGTGATGAGCAAAATCTTCAATAATTAAAATTTGATTAGGCTCGCCTATAATTTCTTGACGACGCTTAACCCCTGCAAAAGTCGATAGACCTTTCATAACACCATCAAGAGGCACTTGATTCAAATACGCTTGAACGACTACTGCTGTCGCATTTAATATATTATAGCGCCCCGTCATCGTCGTTACAAATTGAGCCAAATCTGTCATTTGACCATTTTCGTTCTGAGCTATAGCAAACTTTGTATAGCCTTCAGTTTCTTCGACTATGCGACAAATAAACTGACAGTTTGATTTAAATCCGTATGAAAATTTTTGAGTGATCTGACACTCTTGAGCAACATCACAAACTCTTTCGTCATCACCCCAATAAACTAAACTACCGCTTGCAGGAATCATTTTCATTAACCGCACAAAAGCACTGCGCACAGCTTGAAAATCAGCATAGATATCAGCATGATCAAATTCGACTGATGTTAAAATAACATTTTGTGGACGGTAGTGAATAAATTTAGGAACTTTATCAAAATAAGCGGTGTCGTATTCATCACCTTCGATAACAAAACAATTCCCCTGCGGATTACGAAAGCTTTGTGAAAAATTCTTAGGAATACCCCCGATTAAAAAACCAGGCTTATAACCCGCTTGATCCAAAACCCATGACATCAAAGATGTCGTCGTTGTTTTACCGTGAGTCCCCGCAATAACGTACGATACTTTTTGATCAATAATAAATTCACCCATGGCTTGTGGCAAAGAGCAATAAGGAATAGCCAAAGCGTTCAACTCAATCGCTTCCTCGTTGTTAGCCGAAATAACATTGCCGACGATCACAAAATCAGGCTTAGGATGAAGATTTTCTTTTCGATAAGGTTTAGAAATTGTAATACCAAGGCTTTCAATCTGAGTCGACATTGGTGGATATGGATTAGCATCACTGCCTGTCACTTTAAAACCTTTGTCTTTTAATAACCCAGCAAGCGAGGCCATCGCAGTGCCACAAATACCCATTAAATGAACATGCGAACCAGTTTTCAAATTTTTAAGACTTGATTGATGCGATAGAGTTTTATTTTGTAAATCTTGATTCATTTTCTTTCATCCTTGAAATTTAATTATTAAATATTACGACGTAAAGCTTCGAAGATCCATGAATGAATCTGCGGTCTAAGCGCGACATACTCACGATTAGCACGCCCGTAATTCACCCTATTGCTTAATGCTATGACGAGTAAATCGTGCGTTGGATCATACCATAATGATGTTCCTGTAAAACCAGTATGACCGATCGAGTGAACTGAAAAAAACGGTCCACAGCTCGCATTTTCTAATGAAGGCATCATGTACCCCAAAGCCCAATCACCTACTTCACGAGAAATAGCTCGATTAGCAAATAACTGTGCGGTTTTTTGCTTAATCTTATATTTAGCTATGCCGTGCAGTTGCGAACGTAAATTTAAACCATAAGCTGCAACATCATCGATTGAACCAAATAGTCCAGCATGCGAAGAAATGCCGCCCAATGCCCACGTATTCTCGTCATGCACTTGTCCGCGCATAACTTTTTTACGATACTCACACTCTTCTGTTGGCGCGTAATGAACTGTTGGATACATAGGTTCATTATTTAAATGAAAATCAAACGTTGTATTCGGATAAAAATCTGCTTTTGTATCTGTCCAAATTTCAAGTAAGTTTTTAGAGAAAAACTTTTCAAGCAAAAAACCCAAAACTATAAAACCTAAATCTGAATAGACAGCTTTATCAGTTTTTTTAAGATCAGTTTTATTAATTTGCTTATAGAGCCACTGACGACGTTCAGCCCACTCAATATTTTGCGGCATTTCTTTGTAAAATGGCATCCACCAATCTAATCCCGAAGTATGAGTTAATAGCTCGACTATTTTCATATCAGCAAATTTAAAATCAGATAAAAAATCTTTAACTTTAGATTCTAAATTCCATAAACCTAGATCAAAAGCTTTCATCATCGTTTGCTGGGTAAAAATAATTTTGGTCAATGAAGCCAAATCATACAACGGGTATGTGTGACCAACTTGAATATCACAGATCATTCGACCCTGATGATAAGATCTAACAACGACCCCAGGAGTAACATCAACGATGGCTTTTTGGAGTTTCTCAATTAAAATTCGTTCTAAACTATTATGTCGCATACGGAGAATACACTAGCATACTGCCCTGTTCACCACAAGTTAGCGTTGCAGAAGTATTAAAAAAAAGTGGGCGTTGAATTTCTCCGTGTCCAGACTGAACTCCAGAAAAGACTGGGATTTTTAAAGTCTCAGCAAAATCCATTAAAGTTTCTGGAACTAAATCAAGACCGTTTGCCTCTTTACAATCAGTAAAATCACCAAACACAACTGCTGAAACTGATTTAAAAATCTGTGCTTGCTTAAGATGATTTAAAAATCGATCAACTTTATATCCACGCTCACCAATGTCTTCAAAAAAAAGTATAACTTTTTTATTTTTTTGAGGCTTAATCTGCATCGCGGTTCCGACTGAAACCATAAACGTCGCAAGATTACCACCTTGAACAACACCTTTTATTTTTTTATTTGAAAAAGCGTATTTATTTAAAGGCTTTAGCGTTTTAAATTCACTATTAACTTTAATGTTTTGCAGACACAACAAGATCTCTTTTTCGACAGAATCAGGAACTTTACCTTGACCAAGACGATCTAACAAAGATGCATGCAAACTCACCCAATTCCACTTTTGATTTAAAAACTGATGCAAACTAGTCACATCACTTAAACCAATGAGCAACTTTGTAGATTTTGGTTTTTTCATTTTCAAAAGCTCTGGCCACAATCTAAAACTACCATACCCGCCACGTAAGCACCAAACGGCTTTTGAGTCTTTTGCCAATAGAGACTTTTTCAGCGATTCAAATCGAAATGCATCTGTCTGAGCAAGATATTTCTGAGGCTTTAAAATATCTGGGTGATAGCGCGCTTTAAATCCATTTTTTTCGATCCACAAAACGGCATTTTGCAAATGCTCTGGCGAACAAGCTGATCCCGGTGCAATTATATCGATCAAATCACCTTTTTGCAGAGGCTTTAATTTACTTAAGTTCTTGGCCATAAACTTTCATTCTTTTTTGAATTGATTTAACATAACGATCACCCGAAAAAAGCACTTTTATATCTTGAGCTGTAAAATATTTTTTAGTTTCGATATTCTTAACTAAAGCATCTTTTAAATGCTCACCCTTTTGCAAACCATGAGCAGCTTTTTGAACTAATTCATAGGCTTTTTCTCGAGTCAGCTTATGTTTATCGACTAAATGTAATAACAAATGCGAGCTATACAATACGCCACCCAATAAATGCGTATTTTCACGCATTCTATTTTTATCTATAAAGATTTGATTTAATAAACTTTTCATTCGACGAACAATATAATGAGTGACTGTAAAACTATCCTGAAAAATCACTCTTTCATTCGAAGAATGCGATATATCACGTTCATGCCACAATGGGATGTTTTCCATGGCAGTCCATGCATAACCTTTAATAAGACGCGCTAATCCAGTGATATTTTCCCCACTGATTGGATTTTTTTTATGTGGCATCGCTGAAGAACCTTTTTGCCCAGGTGTAAAGCCCTCGATTACTTCTGAAACTTCACTACGCTGTAAATGTCTTAACTCAACAGCGAGTCTTTCAAGATGGCTTGCTAAAAAAGCCAAAGACATAAAAACTTCAGCATGACGATCTCGTGGAATAACTTGAGTCGCAAAAGGCTCAACTTTTAAGTCTAGGTTTTTAGCGACTTCTTTTTCTAAATCTAAATCAAAAGCTGCTGACGTTCCAACGGCTCCTGAAAGTTTGCATATACGAAACTGTTCATGTGCTTTTTCTATACGCTCTTCGCAGCGAATGAGTTCTGATAAAAAACCAGATAATTTAAAACCAAAAGTTGTAATTTCAGCAAAAATCCCATGCGTACGTCCAGGACAAACAGTTAAAGCATGCTCTTTAATAAGACGTTTAAGCTCTAGTTTTAATTGTTTGATTTCAGTTTTTAGAACCTCAAAAGCATCTGACATCTGTAAACTCAAAGCCGTGTCTAAAACATCTGATGATGTTAATCCGTAGTGAATGTATTTACCGTTTTCACCCACTGTTTCAGCCACCTGGCTAACAAATGCAATGACATCATGTTTTGTCGTTTTTTCGATTTCCTGAATGCGTTCGAAAATGATTTTACTTTTTTTAGAAATATCACGGTAAGCTTGCACCGGAATAATTTTACGCCGAGACTGAGCACGCGCGACTTCAATCTCAACTTTAAGCATATACTCAAAACGAGATGATTCTGTAAAAATATGATTCATTTCTTGGGTTTGATATCTCGTAATCATAGATTAACCTTTGATTTTATGATGTTTATTAATTTTTCCTTGAACAATATCAAAGACATCTTGCAGTTTCTCGACCGAGCACATTTGTAAATTCGGAAACTCTGTTATAAACTTATGTGATTTAATTTTTTTATTTAAACTAGATCCTAAATCAACTGCACCTTCAACGATTCCCTCTGAAGAAAGTGTTAAAAATTGCAATCTTTTTTCTATTTTAGATTTAACTCTATTTTGAAACTCGATCAAAAACTGGCTATTCATTTTTTGATGATCTGGAATAACCGCCCAAACATGAATAACACCCTCAAAAACTTGAACAAAGAATAAATTATCAAACAACGAATCGTAATGAGAAGAATCCAGTAACCAAAAATCATGCAAAGCTAGTCCATGACTACAGGTATACTTAAAACACTGCCAAACCAAATCATCTGATTTTTGCTGCTCAACATGATCAAAGCCAACAGACTGCAAGAACTTCATATTGCCAACTGAAGACTCAATAAACAAGTGATCAAAAAGTCTTACACCTTGTTTTTGCAGTTCTAAAGTGATTTTTTTCTTTGCACCAATTTTTAAATCCAGCACATCTTTGGCATAAAAAACCTCGGTCGGATAACTATAATTTTGAAGTATAAATTTAGCTTTTTTATGCAACCAAGACTCTTTCAAAAACCGATTAGGATAAATATAATTAGAAATCTTTTTCAAAAACCACTGATTAATTTTAGTTTTAGCTTTGAATTGAGTCATCACAGGCCCTGCGAGTAAGTGCTGATCCTCGAGAGATTCAAATTCAGCCGGCTGATGTGAATTGATCACGATGTATGTTAGCTCAGCACCTTGCGATCTAAAAATAGATCTAAAATAAGAATCATACTTAAGCGTATGAGCACTTGAAGCTAAAACCAGAGTGTTGACCATATATTAAAAATTAAACCAGCAGATCACCATTTGGACAATGGCAAAAAATCTAACGCCTCTAGACTAAAGTACATGAATAAAAAGCAAGCTTAACGTCATGATCCAAATCAGGCATAATGAGGCTATTCATGAAGCTGATCATCCAAGCATGGCTTGTTTTTACATTAGTTATCTTTTCCCACCCCCATAAAGCTTTTGCTCAATCAGCAGAAGTTGACGAGTCTTTTGACCCTTTTTCTGACTATAATGACTTTGAACAAGAGACAGAAGAAGAAGCCGATATCAATTTTTTAAAAAATGGACGTTATCTGACTTTAGCACTCGTTGGCGGATATCGAGGCTACACAGGTGGACTTAGCCAAGCTTATACAGGTAATATTGATTACGGCGTTCAATTTAACTATTTTTTTGATCTTAATCTAGCGCTTGGATTCGGCTATACAACAGGTGATAATGATGTCGCTTTTAATAGTTACAGTGGTAATGGAGGCATTAAAACACCTTATTCTGGTAACGTTAATATTCAAATCTTTGACATTCATCTTAAATACTACATCAACACAGATAATGTCACAAAAGGTTTAGCTGATTTAAATCCATACGCCATCATTGGCACAGGTTTTTTCACTCGAACATACAGTCTCAACTATGAGGTTCCAGCCGATCCTGATAAAGTTTTTGGTTTTCGACTCGGAGCTGGTTTGGAAATTCCACTGGTTCGTCGCAATTTTTATTTAGGATTTCAAGCTATCTACAACTATGTACAATTTCCTGATGAGAATAAAAATGCCATCGAAGAAGAATCAAGCAATGATCCATATTTAATATCACCTTTAATGAATGGTGATATCTTTGAAATTCAAACTGTTTTAGGCGTTAATTTCTAAATAGCGATAAGATTTGCAAAAATACACCAATAATAATAACCACTGGCGCAACCCATTTTAATATATGTAACCAGTATTTCACAAGGATATAGCTTGCCTCTGAGTTTTCGCGTAAAAATGAATTTTTGATATCTGATTTAGAAACGGCTTTAAAAAATAAATACAACAAACCTAAACTTGATAACGGTAAAAGATAATTAATTAAAAATGAATCCAAATTTTCTAAAACCGTTTGATGAAAAAAACGAATATCTTTAAATAATGATCCAGAAAAAGCTGGCATCAAAGTAAGACCCAGAATAATAACAATAATTAACCAAGTTGAATATTTACGATCTTTTTTAATGAATCTTTCTGAGTAATTCGAGATCAGTGTTTCTAACAAACCAACACTTGCATTAAGTGCAGCTATCCACAAACACAGAAAAAAAGTTAGACCAAAAAAAGCTCCAAAACGAAATTGCATAAACAATCTAGGCAAAGCTTCAAATAAAAGACTTGGATCAGTTAAAGGTTTTTCACCAATTGAAAATGCTATCGGAAAAACCAACAATACAGATAATAACGAGATCGCCACATCAACCAACATCACACGAAATCCAACTTTAGGTAAATGCTCGTCACTTTTAAAATATGATCCAAATGTCACAAGAACACCTAAACCAATTGATAATGTAAAACACATATGCCCAATAGCGTGCCCTAATGATTTTAAATTCAGCTTGGCAAAATCAGGATAAAAAATAAAGCGCAAAACCTGTGGCGTTGAATCAAGTGATAATGATCGTATAAGTAACATTCCAAACAAAATAACAAATGTCGGAATAATGTAAGTTGTGAGTATTTTTTCAAAACGATCGGTCACACGTTGATCAATAATTAAGCCTGCCACAATTAAATGGACTGACGCTAGTGCGAACTGCAACCAGCCACTATTGAGCAAAACTTTTAAATTCAAATGCGCAATATAATCAGAAGTGTCTTGCCTGATAATCCCAATTGTAAATTGAGTGATGTAATGCAAAACCCAACCACTCACAACCGAATAATACGATAAAATGACTGTTGTAATAAACAAAGTCAGCATCGAAACCCAAAAATATGATTTCTTATGAGTGGCTGAAATTCTCTCTGTAATTTTAAGTAAACTGGCCTCTGCTGTTTTTCCTAAAATGAGCTCTGCTATCAATATCGAAATACCAACCGTAAAAGCTAAAAATAAGTATAACAAAATAAAAGCGCCGCCACCGTTCTCGCCGGCAACGTAAGGAAATCGCCAAATATTACCCAATCCGCAAGCACTGCCGACAGCTAATAAATAAAAAGCAAAGCGATTTCGCCAACGAACCATAATTAATCGCGACCTCTAGATTTCATACAGAAAATTCTGATCGGTATGCCGTGCAAATCAAATCTTTCTTTAAGATTTTTAATAATAAACCTGCGATAACTATTATCAACGCCATCAGGATGATTCGCAAAAGCAATAAAAGCCGGCGGCTTTTGATAAGTCTGAGTTAAGTAATAAAACTTAACATTCGTATGACCCCAAACCGGAGCCGGAGCTTTACGAATAGTTTCAAAAAAGAAATCATTTAACTCTGAAGTCGAAATGCGAAGACTTCGTTTTTCAGCAACTCTTTCGATTTCGTCAAATAAATCTTTAATACCAAAATTCTTAAGAGCACTCGTAAAAACTAAAGGAACATCGACGAAAAAATGAAAAATACGAGCAATCTGATGCCTAAAAGTCTCACGGTAATGCTCGACTTCTTCTTGCCCTAGGTCTGATTTATTTGCGACAACTATCACGCCTTTATGATCTTCTAAAATCGCTTGCATGATTTTAGCATCTTGCTCAGTCGGACCTTCAGTACCATCAATAACAAGTAACACGATATCGGCACGACGAATTGATTCTTGTGATTTAAAAGCTGAAATAATCTCGACATCATCTTCACGCTTAGATTGACGACGTAAACCAGCTGTATCAACCAAAGTATAATGTTTATCGTTGTAAACAAGCGGAGAATCAATTGAATCTATCGTTGTACCCGCGACATCACTCACAAGCATGCGATTTGATTTCAAAAGACAATTACACAATGAACTTTTACCCACATTCGGTTTACCGACCATAGCTATACGTAAACTTGTGCTAACTTCTTTAGGAACTTCAGGGACCATTTTAACAATCCACTCAAGCACTTCACCAACACCACGTCTTTGCTCAAACGAAGTTCCAACAATATCTAGACCGAATTCATAAAAATCAGCTTTAAGCATATCGTCTTCATGAGGACTATCGATTTTATTAATCACAAGTAAAATGGGTTTACCCGTTTGCTTAGCAATTTTGATAATATCACGATCTTCAGGCAAAAGACCTGCTCGACCATCCATGACTGCAACAATAAAATCGACTGAAAATAAAAATTCAGTGACTTGTTCTTTAATTAATTTTGAGAACAAATCTTGAGCTTCAGTTACGCCGCCAGTATCGATCAGGTCAAATTTTTTACCCCAAATCTCAACTGGTTCAACTTGAATATCACGAGTGACTCCAGGTTGATTTTTAACAACGGCCTTACGCGAATCCGTCAGAATATTAAACAATGTCGATTTACCAACATTAGGACGACCAATAATAGCCACTTTAGCTAAATCAGCAAATCCGTCTCCACTTTCTAAATTACTCACTATCAACGACATATTTCAACTCTTTCAACATTTGTTTATTTTCAAACCAATTTTCTTTAACCGTAACATTTAATTCTAAAAAGATTTTCTCACCCATTAAAGCTTCGATTTCTTTACGGGAATTTTGTCCAATTTTTTTAATAGTTTCAGCACCCTTACCGATCACCATAGGCTTATGTGATTCTTTGTTCACAATAACATCAACGTGAATTTTAGGACAAGGCTTAGCTTCTTCATCAAACTTACGTATTTGTACGGCAATTTGATATGGAACTTCATGACTTAAAACTTCAAAACATTTTTCACGAATGATTTCTTCTGCTAGATCGCGAACATTCTCTGTTGTAAACATCTCTTCATCATACAGAGGAGCAGCTGATTCTGGTAATATCTGTAATATCTCAAGTAACAATGCTTCACGGTCTTCTTGATCGTCTTTTTTGTTTGATACTGTTAGAGCTTTACCGCCACGCTCTTCGATCAGCGCTTTTAAAATCAAAACGCGATGTTCAAAGTCTTTTAAATCAATTTTAGTAATCATACCAATCCAAGGCTTTTTAGAGCTGGTTACGATATCTAGAATCTCAGAGTTTCTTTCCGCAGTATCTTCATCAACGCTTAAAACCGCTAATAAAGCATCAGAGTCTTTAATCACATCGCGAGCTTCTTTTTCCAAAAATGAATTTAGACCTGATGTCGATTTAACTATTCCCGGAGCATCAACAAATACGATTTGACCTTCGTCAGCTGTCCATACACCCATAATACGACGTCTTGTCGTTTGTGGTTTACTTGTAACGATTGAAACTTTCTCTTTAACTAAAAAATTCAACAAAGAACTCTTACCTGCATTTGGTTGCCCGATAAGTCCTAAAAAACCTGCTTTATAATTTTTATTTTTCATATACGACCTTTTTAATTCTACCTTTATTTTAAACGTTCTAATTCTTGCATCAACAAATGAGCTGCTGCTTGTTCTGCTGCTTTTTTACTTTTACCGACAGCTCTAAATTTTTCAGACTTATTTTGTCCTTCACCTAAATAAATACCGACAAGAAATTCGGGATTATGTGACGGTCCCTGAGTTAAAATCAGTTGATACTCAGGAGTCCCCAATTTCATTTTTTGTGTTAATTCTTGTAATCTTGTTTTGTAATCTTTTTCATATTCTAAATCTGGCTTAATCAAATTTATGTCAGACTCAAATTCTTCGATAATCCATTTTTTGATAACTTCAAAACTCGAATCCAAATACATTGCCCCGATAAGTGCTTCAAAAGCAGAAGCTAATATTCTGGGTTTTAAATGTGATTCTTGTTCTTTTTCGCCAGGTCCTAGTATCAGTAAATTTTGTAACTCATAAACGCGTGCTTTGTTCATGAATATTTCTTGATTGACAAGACTTGCTCTTTTTTTAGAAAGCAAACCTTCATTGTCATTTTGAAAACGAAACATCAGTCTTTCAGCTAATATAAAACCTAGAGCCGCATCACCTAAATACTCAAGACGCTCATTATGTGGAACGCTTTTGTTTTCGTTAATGCAAAAACTTTTATGTGTTAATGCTTCAATCAAAAGAGATTTATCACGAAATTCGTATTTAATCTTTTTTTGTAATTCATTAAATTTTTGCGACTTCGGAAGAAATTTCGTCATGTTAAAATTTCTCCGATTAATTGACCTTCACCGGTTTCAAAATGCACATCGGTAATTTTGACTTTAATTTCGGTACCAGCTGTGGTTTTTATTTGTTCTTCAGCCATATTTAAACGCACAGGCCAATAATTTCTTGTTAATCCAATAGCGCCTTTTGATGGTTTATTTAAAATTAAAGTTTCAAAAGTTTGTCCAACTTGCTTAAGTGCTTCAGCCTGAAAACGGTGAAGACTGAGCTCACGTAAACGAGCCGCACGCTCTTTACGAATATGAAATGGAATTTGTTCTAGTGTCGCAGCTCTTGTGCCACTGCGTTCACTATACGGAAACACGTGTAATCGTGTCCACGGTGTTTCAGCTAAAACTTTATATGTATTTTCAAATTGAGCATCTGTTTCTGTCGGAAATCCAGAAATCACATCCATACCAACAAAGACATGCGGCAATTTTGAAATCTTATGTAACATCATCGAAACTTGTTCAGCTGAATATTTACGTTTCATTTGAGCCAAAACTTCAGTGTCAGCACTTTGAATACTCATATGAAAATGCGCACACAATCTTGGATCGGCAAATAAAGATAACAGTCTATCTGAAATTTCAATAGGCTCGAGTGATGATAAACGAATTCTTTGGATTTTTGTTTTGGCTAAAACACTTTCAACTAAATCATCTAACCCCAAAGATCGACCATTTTGTATATCTTCGTAATCACCAATATGAACACCAGTTAAGACTACTTCTTGATGACCTTCATTAACGAGAGCATTGATTTTACGAACAATATCAGAAATTGCAATTGAACGACTTTTACCGCGAGCATAAGGAATTATACAAAATGTGCAAAAAGAATTACACCCATCTTGAATTTTTAAAAACGACCGCGTGTGCGATTGCTCTTCACCGCCATCAGCTTCAAGATCTTCTTTTTTAAAAATATTGGACTTAAATGTTTTTTGCGTTAGTTCACCACGAAAATGTTTTTTTAGTAAGTCCGGTAAGAGTCCTTTATGTGAATTTGCAACGACAAGATCTGCTCCTGGTAGATTTTCAAAAGCTCCCGTATCAACTTGCGCAGCACAACCTGTTACGACTATTGTCGCAAATGGTTGCTGTGATTTTATTTTACGAATCGTTTTAACAGCTTCTTTTGTGGCCTCTGCCGTCACAGCACAAGTATTCAGTATATGAATTTGTGTTTTATCTTTATCAATTTTAGTTAAAGAATTAAAGCCATTTTGGGCTAAGTTTTTTTGAATAAGTCCACCATCATAAGTATTAACCTTACAACCAAAAGTATGAACGACGAAATTTAGATTTTGATCCATCCGCCCCCCAATAAGACTTTATCTTGTGTGTAAAATACTGCAGCTTGCCCTGGTGTAATAGCTCTTTGCGGTTCTTTAAATTTGAGTTTAAATCCTGAATCAGTTTTAACCACTTGAGCAAGACTACCCTTATGTTGATAACGAATTTTAACGTTCAATTCATCACCATCTTTAAATTGACTAATAATATGAGGCTCAATCACATCGACTTCATCATAAAATAAATGTTTCTCATCACCAACCCAAACCGTATTTGTCGTTGGATCAATTTTAAGAACAAATAGTTTTTCATGATAAGTCATGCCTAAACCTTTACTTTGTCCAATCGTATAAAGATGAATGCCTTGGTGTTCAGCCATGATTTCGCCAGATGGATATCTTTTTAAATAACCTTTTTTAGTTGCTAAAGTTTTAGCGGGCACGTTTTCTTTTAAAAACTGATCATAGCCGCGGCTGCCAACAAAGCATATTCCTGTTGAATCTTTTTTCTTTGCAACGACTAAACCTTTTTCTTCAGCAATCTTGCGAACTTCAGGTTTTTTTAAATGACCTATCGGAAATATTAAATGCGGAACAATTTCAGGCTGAATCGTAAATAAGAAATATGTTTGATCTTTCCAATCGTCTTCAGAGGTTTTAATTTGGTATTCACCTTGTGAGTTTTGAATTATCTGTGCATAGTGACCAGTCGCTAAGTAATCACACTCAAGCTCTTTCATTTTTTGAACTAAATGATCAAATTTAAGATAAGTATTACAGTTAACACACGGAAGTGGTGTTTGACCGTTTAAATAAGCATTTATAAATGGATCAATAACAGCAGCTTTAAATTTAGCTTCACAGTTTAAAACGTAAAATGGAATATCTAAACGATCCGCAACACTACGAGCATCATCAACATCTAAACTTGAACAACATGTTCCATTACCCTCGGTAATATCACAATTCGTGTAATCCCAAACTTGCATCGTAGCACCAACGACATCGTAACCTTGATCTTTTAACAAGGCCGCGGCCACAGATGAATCCACTCCGCCACTCATGGCGACTAAAACTTTTTTCTTTTTTTCTGTAGAAGTATTATGTTGCATCATAAAGACGTTGACTCCGCATGCTGTTGATTGATCGCACGTAAACGATCGACTGTATCACGTAATACATTTATAAACTCTGTGATTTGTTTTTCTGTTGTGCTCCAACCAAGACTCACACGTAAAGAATTTTGTGCTTCTTGCTTTGTAAGCCCGAAAGCTAACAACACTGGACTTGGTTCTGGATTACCACTACTGCAAGCAGCACCCGTGCTGACTTCATAACCTTTAAGATCAAGACTCACGAGCAATGTTTCGCCATCAACACCTGGTATAATCAAACTTGATGTGTTTGCTAATCGCTTGGTTGTTCCACATGTGATTTTAATATCTGGTATTTGTTTTAAAATTTCAGTTTCAAATAAATCACGAAGTTTTTGAATAGACTGTTCTTTTTCAGAGACGTGATGAATTTGTCCCATCATGACTTCTAGACTAGCGATACCTAAAATGTTTTCTGTCCCACCACGACGTGAGCGCTCTTGGCCCCCACCATGAACTAAATTAATGTAGGGAGATCCTTTTTTTACATACAACACGCCACAGCCCTTAAGTGCATAAAACTTATGAGCAGAAAAAGTTGCGTAATCAACTTTGATTTCTTCTAGATTGATAGTTGTTTTGCCAAAAGCCTGAACGCAATCGGAGTGAACTAAAACTTGATGTTCACGCGCTAATTGTGAAATTTCTTTGATTGGAAAAACAGTACCTGTTTCATTATTTGCAAACATACAAGAAATAAGTGCTGTCTTTTCTGAAATTTTATTTTTAATAAAATGTAAATCAATTTCACCCTGACGGTTAACAGGTATGTAGTGAATAACAGCACCTTCTGATTTTAAATATTCAGCTGTCTTCATGACACTTGGATGCTCAACCGAAGAAATAATAAACTCATTTTTGACTGGATTTTGAAAATGATTTCCAGGTCTATAGGTATTCCAAACGGATTTCAAAACAGTGTTGTTACCTTCACTCGCGCCAGAATTAAAAATAATTTCTAAAGGAGAACATTTAAAATACTCGGCAAGCTTACGTTTTGTTTCACGTAATATTGTTTTTGGTGGACGACTGGCTTGATGAATAGACGACGGATTGCCCCAGAACTGAACTAATTCTGGTAGTTTTTGTAGGACCTCGTTGGACAATGGTGTTGTCGCATTAAAATCAAGATAGACCGGTATTTTTGACATGACCGATCTTTTACACGAATTTGAAAAAATTGAAAAGTTCTAAGGACTTAAAAGGGTATTTTTACACTTAATTTCAAATAAATAGACACAGCAAATTAAACCCTCCATGTCGTTCGTGAATAAGGCTTCTTTTTAAATGGAGGATAAAAAGTTTTATTCTTATACTTTGAACTTTCAATAGCGTCTTGCTCTGTGACTGAGTTTTTTTTATTTGGAGCTTTATATCGCTTATATTCGTTTTGACGCGTGTATTCAGCGAAAAAAACAAGTGTTGATATAAAAAAAACAGCAACTAGAAATCGTCCCATGATTTCCTCCTGGTTGAAGTATCACTTATATAGACCCATTTTGGATCCAACCTGGTTAATCGTTAATAATTTAGACAATTTTGAAGAAATTACGTGGTTCACTTGATCCTTTGTTTAAAAAAATATTCAACTCGACCTTGTGCTGTACCGATAAAAACTGTGATGAAAGAACAAAAAAACTGGGAATCATATTTTCAAGACGCAATTTTATCAGTCGAAGAGTTACTGAGTAAGCACAATGCTCAAGGTGGTCAGTATTCAAAACTTAAAATTGCTTTAGACAATCGTTTTATAACCTGGTTTGAATATAAAGAATGGGCAAAAGATTTTTACGGTGTGCCCGCTTTAAACATTGATCGACCTGAAACTCTAAATCATTTAAAAAACTTATACTTAAAAAATTCGACCAAAATTGGATCTTCAGAAATTTGGTCAAACGACATGATTGCTTTAGACTTATGGGATCAACAAATTATCGTTCTAGGTATTGAGCCAAGTGCAAAACTAAATCAACTCAACAATCATATTTTTATATTAACGCCACCAGAAATTATTGATCAAATTATCTCGACTTCAAATACGACTAACCTGACTGTTGAAAATGCAGATCATAAAACTTCACCTTTGGAAATATTAATTTCTAATTCTGATGTTTCAAATTCTCAAGCAAGTATTGACCCGTTTCAAGAACTTGAAATTCTAGATCAAAAACAAATTATAGAACTCAGCGGACCAGACAATATTGATCTCTCAACTTTAAACGTAGAACAAGTTGATCTAAACAACCATGATGACGCTATACAGATTGACAGTTCGTCAGATCAAATAAAATCGCTTGATCAAGTAAATCCTGACATATTAAGTTTCGATGATATGAGTGCTCCGGTCAAATTAGGGCCCCTTGAGATAAAACAAGACCAGGCGACACCGCCGCACGATTTAGCAGAAAACAAAACTGTTGTTACTAGCCAAAATGCGCAAGAAACAAATCCTGATTCTGAAAAAGAAGAAGCCGTCTCTTTATTTAAAAACATGAAAGAGCAAACTCCAACTGTCACCGATCGGATATGGAATAATCTTGCAGCTCATCACGATGACTATGCAATTGCAGTGCGCAAGCAATTCGATGCTTACCTCGTTTTAAGAATAACTGCAGACGAAACAACTGAAGTTTATAAAATGGATGAAGATCTTGCTAAAGAAGAAATTAATTTTAATGTATTTAAATATGATTTAAAAAAAGCAAATCCATTTCAAAATGTTTATAAAAAGCATTTCACAGAAACATTTAATGTAAACCAGCTCGGACTAACTATACTTGATTTCAAATACGCATGTGTATCTGTTATTAAACTTGGCCCAAAAGTCGTTGGTTTTTTAGTCGGTTTTAAAACAACTCATTTATCACAAGAAGATATTTCAACACTTGAATCAATTTCTGAAAAAGTAGTTTAAAATCAAAACAAACTATGAACTTTAACGAGTCGTTTTACGTTTTGTTTTTCAATATTGATCTTAATAATCTGCCAATCAAGAGGCCAATCATTTTCAGAAATGCGCGATGGCCATTCTACAATGATAATTGAATCACGGTTTTCAAAAAGATCCCAAAAACCTGAACTTTGTATTTCATCTTCAGACTCTAAACGGTACAAGTCCACATGTTGTATCTGCATGTTACGAGATTGGTATTGGTGAATAATGGCATACGTTGGCGATGCCACCAATTCGACTCCATACGATTGACAAAGCCTTGAAACGAATGTGGTCTTGCCTGCACCCATCTCACCTTCGAGCAACAACAAAGTTTTTGGTGTCAAATTAAGCTTGGCTATAACGATATCCCAGTCATTTAAACTCTGTAGTTCGAACTGCATAATCGTCTTATCCAAAGCACTCACTTAATTTTATCCTGCTCAATTATTTTAAAGATTGTACCATTTTTTGAACTGCTTTTTTCAAACCATCTGACAGAGAATAACAAATCAAACTGTGACCGACATTAACTTCTTTAAGATGTGGTAATTGTCGAATCAGTCGACAGTGTTCGTAATCTAAACCATGACCTGCATGCACTCTTAATCCTAATCGATGAGTTTCTTCTGCCGCTACGACTAAACGTTTCCATTCAGCTTTCTTTGTAAGTCCTTTTAACAAAACCCATGAACCTGTGTGAAACTCAACAGCATCAGCACCACAAAGCGCAGAAGCTTCGACTTGATCAAGAGAGGGCTCAATAAAAAAAGATACTTTGATTTTATTTTTCTTTAATTCGTGAGTGATTTTTTCAAGGTGATTAAAGTTTTTAACAATATCTAACCCACCCTCTGTTGTGAGTTCTTGTCTTTTTTCAGGTACAAGACATACCCATGTTGGTTTGTTTTTAATCGCTATTTTAACCATTTCATCAGTGGCACCCATTTCAAGATTAATTTCTAAAGGGGATTTTCGGGTCAGTAAAACAACATCATGATCTTGAATATGTCTGCGATCTTCACGTAAATGTATCGTGATTTGCTTTGCTCCACCTTTTTGAGCTTCTCTACACAGATTTAATAAGTTTGGATAATCCGTTGTTCCACCACGAACTTGTCTTAAAGTTGCTGCATGGTCTATGTTAACACCTAATCTAATTTTATTTTTTGTTTTATTTTTTGTTTTATTTTTCATTCTACTTTTCGTTTTAATATTATCTTATTAAGATTTCACTGAGTTTTGATAAAACTTAATCATTAAGAACTAAATGAGAGTCCTAACTGAGTTCTTTTTCTAAAAAAGTTGCCATCTCTTCAGCGATTGCTGTAATTTTGTTTTTATCTGAGCCTTCGACTAAAATACGTATGAGCGGCTCTGTTCCAGAAAAACGAATAAATAAGCGACCTTCACCTTTGAGTTCTTTCTCTTTTTCTGCGAGTAACTCTTTATAACCTTTGATTTCATCTAAAGTTTGTCTACGACGAACTCGACAATTAATCAACACTTGCGGCATTTCTGTAAAAACAGCAGACAACTCACTCATTTTCAAACCAGTCTCTTTAACGACCGATAAAACATTTAACGCAGCAACTGTTCCATCACCTGTAGTTGAATGATCAAGAAAAATAATGTGTCCTGATTGTTCGCCACCAAGATTGTAATTATTTTTACGCATCTCTTCGACAACATACTTATCACCGACATTTGTTTTAACTGTCGTAATGCCAAGCTCACGCATTTTTTTCTCAAGACCAAAGTTACTCATTTGAGTGACAACAATTGTATTGTTTTTTAATTGATTTTTTTTCTTCATATGCAGAGCGCAAATAGCAATGATATGATCGCCATTTAAAATCTTACCTTGCTCATCGACCATAATGACTCGGTCAGCATCACCGTCTAAACCAATACCAACATCGGCACGGTATTGAACGACAGCTTGTGAAATTTGCGCCGGATGCAAAGCTCCTGATTTATCGTTAATATTTGTTCCATTAGGTTGAGATCCAAGCTGAATCACTTCAGCGCCTAGCTCTTCAAAGATCGCAGGTGAAACTTTATATGAAGCACCATGAGCTGTATCTAAAACTATTCTTAAACCCTCTAAAGTATGCTCTAAAGGAAAAGTACTCTTCGCATGCACAATATAACGTCCTTGAGCATCTTCAATACGTTTTGTACGACCAACTTCTTTTGATGGCGGCAACAAACTCAACAAGTTATCTTCAGCGACAAGTCTCTCGATTTCTTTTTCTAAAGTATCATCTAATTTAAAACCATCTGGACCAAATATTTTAATCCCGTTATCCTGAAAGGCATTATGCGAAGCCGAAATAACAATTCCGGCAACAGCTCTCATTGTACGTGTTAAATAACCAATACCTGGTGTCGGCAATGGCCCAACAAGCTGAACAAAAACACCCATTGAATTAAGTCCACTCGCTAAAGCTTGCTCGATCATATAACCAGATAAACGAGTGTCTTTACCGATCACGACTTTCATGTTTTTTGATGAAGAAGACAAACGTTGCGTTCGAATGAGATAACCAATAGCTTGACCAATTTTAACGACAACATCAGGAACCATCGGAAACTGGTTAGCTGTGCCACGAATACCATCTGTACCAAATAATTTTGTATGCTTTTTTTCTGACATGGGGATTATCCTACAAAAAAATAACCCCAAAGTGAATTGTTAATTCTTAATTTTAGATATTTCCACTCTTAAAACATTAGGACGAACACTTAAAACTTTAATTCCATCTGGAACGTCGATTCGAGTGTTTGGTATGTCTATTTCAACTAACCCCTCTTGACTATCTGAGAGATCAAAAACGATGCTTTTAAGTGCATCTTTATATTTTTTTAGAATCGGCTGAGATCCAGAAATTTTAACTCTAATACGGTCATGTGATTGCGCAGATACAACATAATTTGATCCAACAATAATGTTAACATCCATCTCTTTAGTTGTTACAAAATCACGTCGACCTAAGATCGATATCCACAAAATTAAAGCTACAAATAAAGATACAACTTTATAACTCAAATTATCTAGAAACATCGATTTAACTGTCGTCATTTTATCGATTTGGTGTTTCACGTTGACGATCCCTCAGGGTGCATAAGTTTATACTTTAAACCAAAAGCTTCGTATAAAGCTTTACGAACATCGTAAAGCTCTGCGTTTGGATACATGTGCCCAGAAGACACAATACTAATCGATTTGGTTTCTTCAGAAACCACAAGCACAAGAGCATCAGTTTCTTCAGTTAATCCAATAGCAGCACGATGACGAGTTCCTAAATTTTTATCTAAAGCCGGGTTTTTACTTAGCGGCAAAAAGCAACCAGCATAAGCTATTTTACCACTTCGAATTAATATAGCCCCGTCATGCATAGGAGCCTGCGGATGAAAAATAGACTGAACAATTTCAGCAGATACTTTTGAGTCCATTTCAGTTCCGATTTCGATATAATAATCCACCAATATATCTTTTTCGATAACGACTAGAGCTCCAAAACCTTTTTGCGCAACTGAAATAATACCTTTTGCTATTTCTTCAACAACATGTGTTTCCATAGCCACAGAAACATCAGAAAATAATGGATGACTGCCTATGTGAGCGAGAGCTCTTCTAATTTCGGCTTGAAATAGAACTACGATAATAACAAATAAATTAGAGAAGAACTTTTCAAGCAACCAATTCATCGTGAAAAGCTCAAACCAAATTGATAAAATATAAGTTATAGCTAAGATACCCAGACCAGATAAAATCTGAACTGTACCTGTTCGCCTGATAATCATCAAGACACGATAAATAACCAACCAAACAAGCAAAATATCAAAAACATCTAAGAACCTTAAATGAGATCCAATGAATACTAAATTATCCCAAAACGTTGATAAATAACTCATGTCACCGGAACAGGTTTTTTACCATCAACAGTTGTTGTTTCATTTTCTTGATTGACAACTGGTGCCTGGTTTCCAAAACCACCGCCACCGTCTTTTTTATTAGCGCGTACTTTATGAATTTCTGATACTGCGGCACCCTTAACGAGGATGTCAACTTCGTTACCATCAATTGTTTCAAATTCAAGTAAGGCTTGAGTGATTTTTTCTAAAGATTCACGATTGTCAGTTAAAATCTGCATTGCACGAGCATAGCCTGTATTGATGATACTCGAAATCTCTGCATCGATTTCTTGTGCTTTTGATTCAGAATAATCTTTTTGCTTAGCTCCCTGTCCCATACCTAAAAACACAGGACCATCGTTTTTCTCAAATGCTAAAGGTCCAAGCGGTGACATACCCCACTCACAAACCATTTTACGAGCCATACCCGTTGCACGCTCGATATCATTGGCAGCACCTGTCGTGTAATCTTTAAATATAAGTTCTTCAGCTGCGCGGCCACCAAAAGCAAAAGCAATCCAGTTTTCAGCTTGTATTTTCGAAAAACTCAAAGAGTCTTTTTCTGGTAATGTTTGCGTAAGGCCCAAAGCCATACCACGAGGAATAATAGTCACTTTATGAATAGGATCAAGACCTGGCAATAGCTTACCAACAAGCGTATGACCGGCTTCGTGGTATGCTGTGTTTCGACGATCTTCTTCACTGATCACCATCGATTTTCTCTCTGCTCCCATAATGACTTTATCTTTGGCTTTTTCGAAATCTTCCATTTCTAGATATTTCTTATCAGAACGAGCAGCAACAAGCGCAGCTTCATTCACTAAATTCTCTAAATCAGCACCAGAAAAACCTGGTGTACCACGTGCAATTTTAGTTGCATCAACATCAGGACCAAGTGGCGTTTTTTTCATATGAACAGATAGAATTTGTTCGCGACCTTTTAAATCTGGTTTACCAACAACAACTCTTCGGTCAAAACGACCCGGACGTAGCAATGCTGGATCTAGAACATCTGGTCTATTCGTAGCTGCAATTAAAATAACACCCTCTGTTGATTCAAAACCATCCATCTCAACAAGTAATTGATTCAGTGTTTGTTCACGCTCATCGTGTCCACCGCCCATACCAGCACCACGGTGACGTCCGACAGCATCGATCTCGTCTATGAAAATTAAACAAGGAGCATTTTTCTTACCTTGCTCAAATAGATCACGAACACGACTTGCACCAACTCCGACAAACATTTCAACGAAATCAGAGCCAGAAATAGTGAAAAACGGAACCCCTGCTTCACCAGCAACTGCTCGCGCAAGTAAGGTTTTACCTGTTCCCGGAGGTCCAACTAAAAGAACACCTTTTGGAATACGACCACCTAGTTTTGTGAATTTTTTTGGATCTTTTAAAAAGTGAACGATTTCTTGTAAATCATATTTTGCTTCATCAACGCCAGCCACGTCTTTGAACGTCACGCGGTTTTTATTCTCAACCAATCTTGCTCTTGATTTACCAAAAGACATGGCCTTACCACCACCGGCTTGTATTTGTCGCATGATAAAAATAAACATCCCCACGATTAACAACAACGGCAACCAGTTCATAAAAAATGAACCTAAAGCATTTTCGCCTTGGCGATCATAGTTTTCAGTATAACCGTATTTACGAATATCTTCGCTTGCCACCTTAGGATTAACGACGATTTCAAAATTTTTACCATTATATCTTTTTTCTGCATCAGTTGTCATTTCACCACGTAAAGTGTTTTGTTCTTGATTGATGACAATTGAACCTTCTTTAATTTCTTTAAGCTCTAAAGCTTTTAAAAACTTATTGTTATCGAAATCCACAATTGTTTTTTGCTTTTTTATTTCCAGGCTTGAAAAACAAAAATAGACATAATCAGGATAAAAAACCATAATGCGAGCGTTTTCTGACTTGTTTTCATGAACTTTCCTTATTCAATTTATATTTCAATCTTTTTAAGATCTTTTTAATTCTATGTGGTTATTTTATTTAATCAATTTACTTAACCACTATACTTCTAATTGTACCATGATTTGCTGTGCGTTAATAACCCAATTTACACGTGCAACCATAAATGTGAGTTCTTTTTGATTTTTGTCGAGTCTTTTTTGAATTTCTTTAAGTTGACCTGCACTAAATTGCACTTTTAGCTTAGATAAAAGCCTTGCTAATGCTTTTATCTGCATTTCACGACTTAAAATGACATAATTTTGCCGGCTTAGCCAATAGCATTGTAACTTAAATTTATTTACTCTTTTTGACTCATTATGCTCTAAATTAAAGCCATCATTAATCTCTATAATATCATCATTTAAATCAACTGCAGCAATAAGTACATCTAAAGATTGTGCAAGCTTTGCAACAGATCCAGGACGCTTTGTCTCTAGACTTTTGAGCCATTTATTGCGAATCCAATTTCTCAAATACTGCGAACTCTGATTTGAGGGATCATCCATCCATTTTAAATTATTATGTTGCGCATGTTGCAAAATTCTTGTTTTATTTTCGAAAAGCAATGGCCTTAGAATCGTTTTATTAACAAAACAAAATTGTTTCAGCGACTCAGCACCAGAACCTCTTATCATTTTAAGCAAGCGAGTCTCTAGTAAATCATCTTGATGATGCCCTGTCGTAAAATAAATTTTATCATTCGGAAAATTAATTTTATACTGTTTCAGTTCTTGCTTAAAAAAATTCAGCCTGGCTTGACGAAAATCATTTTCAGATCGCAAAACGTCTTTGGCTTTAGAAAATTTAAATTGAACATCAAATCCATTTTCAATGAGTTGATCACACGTTCGTTTCACCAAATTCAAACAATCATCACGGTATTTCTTTTGTACCTCTTGCTCGCTCTCACCATGATGATAGTGTAAAACTAAAAAACGTGCCCGTGGTCTTAATTGCGTTAAAAGATCTAACAACACGATCGAATCCAAGCCACCAGATACCGCAAGAACAAAAAAATTGATATCTGTTATAGATTCTTCTTTAAACTTAGCCCAAACTCTGTGTTCGAAAGAGCCCCATTTTCTTTTTAAAAGAGAATTTTGAGCGATCTTCATACAAGATCCTTCAAATTCACCGAAATCAACTGTGAATCACAAAATTCAGTAAAACCTGCAACACCTAACTCGCGCCCGTGACCTGATTTTTTATTCCCACCAAATGGTAATTCATAATCTGATTTAATAAAGTCATTTACACAAACCATTCCTGATTCAAATTGGCTTGCTATGATCCGACCATAATCCGTATTTTTAGTAAAAACGGCTCCACCCAAACCATAGATGCTTGCATTTACGCGCTCTAAACACTGATCAACATGATCAAACGACATGACAATTAATGTAGGAGAGAAAAATTCAGTTTGATTTATAAAATCATAAATTTCTTTTGGAGCATCTTTTTTGATTTTTAATATTCGAACCGGAGAAAAATTTTTTAAACTATAATTTTCTGTGGATGTAAAATCATTTTCAGGCTTTTTGAGATAGATAACATCGACATGCGCACTGATGTAATCGAATAGCTGTTGATCTTGTTTGACAAATTTTTCATGAGACAAAGGGCCAAGTTTTGTCTGAGCAGAAAACAAATCACCAAACTTATATTTATCAAATTCTCGAACTAACTCATTTAGAAAAATAGAAATAATTGTCTCATCAACAAATACTCTTTTACACGCAATACAGCTTTGACCAGTGTTTTGTAATCTTGAGACGGCAATTGATCGGGCCGATAATTTTAGATCAGCATCGCTTAAGACGACATAAGCATCACTTCCGCCTAATTCGAAAACTGATTTTTTCATAAAGCGTCCAGCTATTTCTGAAACTTTAAATCCCGCTTGTGTCGATCCTGTTAAACTCACCCCACATACGCGTTCATCAGCTAAAACACTTTCTGTCAAATCATGACTAAAGATCAGATGACCAAAAACATCAGACAAATTTGCAGACCTAAACGCTTTTAAAATATAATCGCCAGATGTTGGCGTTTGCTCTGATGACTTTAATAAAACGCAATTACCAACAATGAGTGTTGGCACTATCATTCGTATAGATTGCCAAAAAGGAAAATTCCAAGGCATTATGCTTAAAATAATACCCTTTGGTTTATAAATAACGACATGCTCATAGTCTTTTTTAAAACGAGTATCTATTTTTTGCATCAACACATCATCTAAAGAACACTGACAAAGATAATTTATGGCTTCGATTGATTTTTGTACTTCTGCAAAAGCTTGTGAAAATGGTTTACCCATTTCAAGCGTAATTGATTTTGCTATTTCGTTAATGTTATCTCTGAAATAGTCGGCGATTGGCTTTATTTTTTCTTGTCGCTCACGATAGTTTAAGAGTTTCCAGTTTTTAAAGCCTTGATTCAGCTGAACTAAGCAACTTTCAATATTTTTATAATTTACATACTCATACGTTGAAATATCTGTATTATTCCATGGATTAACAGTTTTAAATGTTAATAACGAATGAGTCTTTTCTGACATGATGATTAAACTTTTTTATCTTCTTTTTTAATAATTTCAATCTCAGCAGAGACTTTAAATTTATGGTTTTCTGCAAATTTAGAAAACTCTTTTACAAAGTCAATTTTCTGGATCAAAGCAATCATTTCATTTGTCGCTTTTAAAGTGATATCATCTTTTGTTTTTAAAACTTGCCCGACAACAGTTCCTAAAATTTCTTTAGAAATCTCTGTCGGAGATCCAGATGAAATGATTTTTTTTAAAGTATCAGTCAAAGGATTATCTTTTTTATCATCACTTTGACTTTGTGCTTTTGATTTCTCATTTGCCATAGATTTTTTTAACTCTGTTTTTAAAGTTATTCATCATCAATGGCAAGTTCACGCTCACCAATGTGTTAGCCATAGGCCCTGGAACAAGCAATCCAAATGTGGCTTCAACATTATATTGAACTTTACATTTGTCAGCGCCTTCTGATGAAATATTCCAAATACCTTTCATTGTTTTAAACACATCACCTTCAGTAAATACAAACTCAACTCTCGAAGGCACAATCTCAGTGACTTTAAGTTTATATTTAAAAGTTTTAATAAGAGATACATGATATTCCATCTCTTTAAAATCCGGAGTCGTTTTAAAAACTTTAACCGCTTTTACTTCCGGTAAAAACTCAGGATATTTTTCATAATCAGAGACTATTTTGAAAAATTCTTCTGCTGTACAATTAAAAATTTCTGTCGTATTTGCGCTAGCCATATTTTATTAACCTTTACTTTGTTATTTTTTAAATAATGCTTCTGCAGCTGCTTTGAGTTTAGCTTTTTCATCTAATAAGGCACCTTTTTGCGAAGGTTTATAAAAATCGCAAAAATTAGCTCGCTCTTTTTCTTTAACCACATCAGCTGATGGTTCTTTACATTCATTATAAGACTTTGGATCATAAAAATAACAATTCTTACAACTATGTAAATCAGCTTTACAATGAAGACATTCTTCACGGTAACTGATTTTATCAGAGACCTGATTAACTTTCTGACAGGAAAAGCAAACAAGATCCATTCTTAATTCAATCCTGTTTTTAACGAAAAATTATGAAATGCTTCGATGTTACGTATTGTGCCCGTTTGCGAACGCATAACAACAGATTGTGTTTTCGCTTTATGCCCTGGATAAACTTTAACACCTTTTAATAATGGTCCATCAGTTACCCCAGTGGCACAAAACATCACATGCCCATGTGCGAGCTCTTCTAAAGTGTATTTTTTATTTAAATCTTTAACTCCCATTTTAAGGGCACGAGCTTTTTCTTCTTCGTTTCTAAATTTCAAACGACCTTGAAAATCACCACCTAAACATCTCATTGCTGCTGCTGAAATAACGCCTTCAGGAGCACCGCCAATACCAAGTAATAAATCGATTCCAGAATCAGGCCATGCTGCCGCCACTGCCGCTGAAACATCACCATCACCAATCAATTGAATACGCGCACCCGTTTTACGAACTTCAGCTATTAATGATTCATGACGAGGACGATCTAATATCACAACAGTGACATCGCCGACTGGTTTTCTTAAAGCTTCTGATACGCGATGAATGTTTTCTGTCGCCGACAAATCTATATCGATCAGACCTTTTGCCTGCGGACCAGCTGCGATTTTATCCATGTAAGTATCAGGTGCATGTAAAAATCCACCATGCTCAGCAACTGCAATTACAGAAATAGCACCAACGCCACCTTTAGCACAGATTGTTGTTCCTTCTAAAGGATCTAGAGCAATATCAATAGCTGGTGAATCGTCTTTTTTAAGTCCGACTTTTTCACCAATGTAAAGCATTGGTGCTTCATCGCGCTCGCCTTCACCAATAACGACAGTTCCATCAATACGAACTGAATCAAACGCTTTTCTCATGGCATCAACAGCGGCTTGATCGGCTGCTTTTTCTTCTCCACGCCCCATCCATTTCGCTGAAGCCAAAGCTGCGGCCTCAGTAATTCTCACAAATTCTAATGCTAAGTTACGATCCATTTTGTTTATCCTTTTTTATTTAATAAATTACTTAATCAATGCAAATTAAAATAATCAGCCTCTGTTCGACATCTCAGTGGCCTTTAAAAGCTGCTGCGATAATCTAATAGGTTTAAGCTTTTCGTTAACACTACAATGAACAGTTTCAACTAACGCACATATCTCTTCAAAATTGTTCAGTATTTCATAATTAAAAACTATTTTAATTCCGTCAACTTTTGCCTGCATTTTTATTTTAAAATGATTCGGGTATTTGATCGCTTTCTTGTGCTGAACTCTGGTCTCAACAACTGTTAAAGCAAATACACTTTGATGTTGAAATTGCTCTTGCTGATCAGAAACTAGGCCCATATTAGACTCAGTCATTGCACCATATTTCAAGCACCACTGAATACGCGCTTCTTCACAAAAACGGAGATAATTCGAATGGTGAACGATCCCCATTAAATCTGTTTCGTAAACATAGAGGTTTCTTGAGTAAATGAACATGAAGTTATCTTGACAGAGCAAATCTTCTGAAACAAGATTTAACCTAAAGATGAACAAACTTCCTTTAATTCTCACTACAGCTCGTATTTTAGTAACTTTTCCTGTTGCTTATCTGATGACTTTTAGAGTTAACGCTTTGGATTGGGTGGCTGTTGTCTTGTTTATTTTGGCTTCAATCACTGATTATTACGATGGTTATTTTGCTCGCAAATATAACGCCGTAACTAATCTTGGTAAATTTTTAGATCCGGTTGCTGATAAAATACTCGTTTCTAGTATCCTTGTAGTTCTTTTATTTCATCAAAAAGTCGATATTTGGATGGTTATTCTCTTTGTCGCCAGAGACACATTTATTGGTGGCATCAGAGCCGCAGCTTCGGCTGATGGCCTTATTATACCTGCACAAACCACTGGCAAATGGAAGGCCGCTTTGCAGATGATCGCCATTCCTTTTATGATTGTGAATGAATTACACCCCAGTTTTTCAAATTTAAAGTTCGGATATGGACTTCTTTGGTTCAGTGTTTTATTAAGCTATATCAGTGGTTGGGATTACTTTAAGCTCTATCTCAACGAAAAAAAGTTAATTTAAACGGTAGGTGATCCTGTGCTACACTATATGCAAATGAGAAATTGGTTCATTATCTTTTTAATCATCACAATGACATATATGGTTCACCAAAGACTTAATCAAATGAACAGAACATCACCTTACTACTTACAAGCAAGAGCTCCTTCATTTGTAACTTCTATTTTTAAATAAATTTTTAGAGTAAATTAAATCCAAAGAAAAAAGAACTTAAGATTTTCCCACAATCCGTCTTGATCAGGCACATCCTGGCATGACATGTAGTTTTTCATAAGACGAGCATTATGGTTCGTGTTAGCTTTACTCAATTTCCATGGTTCATATGGAAAAAACGCCGCTACAACACAGTTGCCTTTTTGAACGGCTGCCCATTGGCGATCTTCACTTGAAGCCATATGAATCTCATTAGTCTTAAGATCTTTAATCGCAACTGAAAATGAGAAAATTTGAGGATTCAACGGACGCGTTCCATTCGTAATAATGGCCTCTGTTGCAATATTTTGCACAGCTTGCACTTCACCGACTACTTTTGTTTTAAACACAAATGAGTAGTTCCAAATAAAAATCCAGAAAAAAGGCAAAACTAAAAATAAAAAGAAAAATATTTTTTTAAGTATAGACAGTATTTTCATAAAATAATCATAACTTATAACGCGATATGTTTTCAAAAGAATTCCATTTAGAGCCTCGCTAAAACACTATAAACTTTTAGAGTGTTTACAAACTTAGAAAGAAAAATTTTACTCATACTCGCTTTTGTGCAATTTAACCACATCGTTGATTTTATGATCATCATGCCGCTTGGTCCGCAGCTGATGCGTATTTTCAATATTAACCCGCATGAGTTCAGCTTACTTGTTTCGAGCTACACTTTTTTTGCAGGGTTATCTGGCTTTCTTGCTACATTTTACACTGACAAATTCGATCGTAAAAAAAGCTTACTGATGTTATTTATGGGTTTCACTATCGCAACTGCTCTATGCGGACTTGCTAACACTTTTGAAACCATGCTTATCGCCCGAGCTTTAACTGGTTTTTTTGGCGGCGTAATGAACTCAGTTGTTTTATCAATTGTGAGCGATCTTATTGAGTATCAACGTCGTGGTACAGCTATGGGGTATTTAGCCACCTCATTTTCAGTGGCATCAATCATTGGTGTGCCTTTTTCACTTTATTTAGCTCATCACTATAACTATCACTCACCTTTTTTATTTTTAGCGTGTGTATGCTTGATCGTTTTCATCGCAGCACTTAAATACATACCAGCTGTTAATCAACATCTAAGCGAAAACACTTCTAAACGACATTTCTGGGAACCCGTGCTGAGTATTTTTAAATCTAAAACACAACTCACTGCCCTTGTGTTTATGTTTTATGTGATGTTTTCTCACTTTTGTATTATACCATTTATTTCGCCAACATTTGTAGCCAACGCTGGCATATCAGAATCTGATTTAACTTGGATTTACCTTGTTGGTGGTTTTTGTTCAATTTTCACAGCACCTTTTGTTGGAAAACTCGCTGACCGTTTTGGTAAAACCAAAATTTTCATTGGCTCAGTCCTATTTTCGACAATACCAATTCTTTTTGTAACTCACTTACAAAAATCACCTCTCTACGCTGTTCTCGTCGTCTCTGGATTGTTTTTTGTTTCTGCTGGATCTCGCATGATTCCAGCGCAAGCTCTCATATCATCAGCTGTAGTTCCCGAAAACCGTGGCGCTTTTATGAGTTTACTGAGTTGCATTCAGTCTTTGTCGATGGCACTCGGAGCCTACGTGGCCGGACGCATCATCGTTAAAGATGATGCCACTGGTTTTTTACATAATTATCCTCTTGTCGGTTATGTTGCCATTGCCATCGGAATACTCACAATACTGATCGTTCAAAAAATAAAGTTTTTAGATGAAAATCCGAACAAACTCAAATATCCTGAAACTGAGAAAGTTAAATACAGATTATGATAGAAAATATACTCCTTAATTTATTTATTGGTCTAGCCATCGGAAGTGCTCTTACTTTTTTTGCAAAGACATTAACCAAAAAAATGATTTTACGTGATGCTCAAAGCGACGCTCAAGAACTTTTAAAAGAAGCTCAAGATCAGTTTCAACTCGAAGAAGAAGAACGTAATGAGATTCAACAAGAAATCGAACTCGAGTCTTGGTCTAAAGTTGAAGAACAGCATTTACTCATCGAAGGCAAATGTGCCGATCTTGAACAGCAAATAGCTGAACGCAAAAAAACTCACGAAGAAAGCGATAAAAACCAACGCCAAGGCTTGATCAAGTTTGAGTCTGATTTGCGCGATCAATCTATAAAACTCAATGATCACCAAAAATCATTTCAAGATTTTTTAAATTCTTTTAATCAAACTAAAGACGACTATAAAAAAACTTTAGCACACAAAACTCAGCTCAAAGAATCTGATGTTATTCAAGAGATCACTCATAAAATGATCACTGAAGCAACTCAAGATTATGAAAACTATATTCAAACATTTGAAGATGAAAATAAGGAATTCGCCGAAGCAAAAGCTAAACGTATTTTAGGTCTTTGTATTGATCGTTTCACTAAAGAAATGAGCACTGAAAGAAATATAGCTTCAAGTTACTTTCCTGACGAAAAAATAAGATCTTTGTTTATGCAAAACGGAGCTGACAACATCAAAGCTATCGAAGAAACGACTGGCTGTGATATTCTTATCGACAATCAGCCTGATCCTGATCGTATTTTAAATATTCAAGTTATTGGTTACGATCCTGTTCGTCGCGAATTAACTCGCAGGCTTTTTGAACGTCTTTTCAGAGACATCGAAAAAACAAACAAACCTTTACAACCCGACTATATTCGTAAGACAGGTGATAACCTTAAAAATGAACTTGTAAAGCAAATTAAAAAAGATGGCGATCTTATTGCGAAAGAATTAAATTTTCCAAATATGCATCCTGAGATCAAACAAGTTATGGGATCTCTTAGATATCGCTACTCGTACACCCAAAATCAATACTTTCACTGTGCTGAAGTGGGTTGGTTTGCTTCGTTACTGGCTGCGGAAATTCGTGATGATATTCGTAAATCTAAAAGAGCAGGTTTATTACATGATTTAGGTAAAGCCTTAGATCATCAGTTCGACGGAAGCCATGCTGTTATCGGTGCTGATTTTATCGCTGAACGCGGTGAAGATCCTGAAGTTATTCATGCAGTCAGAGCCCATCACTATGATGTTCAGCCTGAAAATCCAATGGATTTCATTGTGATCGCAGCTGATGCTATATCTGGTGGTCGTCCAGGTGCACGTCGCTCAACAATGGAAACATACACACAAAAAGTGACGGGTTTACAAGAGATTTCAAAACGTTTTAGCGGCGTCACAGATGTATTTGTTCTTAATGGTGGACGCGAATGTCGCGTTCTCGTTAACTCAAGACAAGTAGACGATCTTGGCGCCTTACAAATCGCTGAAAAAATCGCAAAAACGATTGAAGATGAAATGCAATATCCAGGACAAATCAAAGTCGTTGTTGTTCGTGAAACAGTTTACTCTGAAACAAAACCTGGCAAAGAAAAAGAAAAAAGATAGAGTCTATTCAAGCTCTATCTTTTTTTCGAATCCGAAAATAACTTGCTTTAAATTTAAACTTTTATCAATAAGCGATCATTCTATTTTTTTCTTAAAAAAGATCTTTATAAATCATCATCTTATAAGTTTAATAAAGCCATGAACATTTTTTTTGCAACAGCTCTAACTCTCTTAATTTTTAGCACAAAAACCTACGCGCAGTGGTCACTCAATGATGTCAGCTACCTAATTCCGCTATCACGCTCTCAAATAACATCAGAAATACTTCCTTTAAACGACAATCTACCAATGAACTTAATTAACAAGTTTCCTCGTTTAACGCCTCGATTTACACAAGAGGAAGTCTTAAAAAAAATGACAGTTGTCTCTATTCGTATAGAACCCCAAAAAAACAGAATTCGTCTCGTTTGGCAGCCTGTTTTTTTGTATAATACAGGACCATCAACACTCGATGTTGCTTTACATTCTCATCATGAGTTGTCGGTCGAGAATTATACTGAGTTTTTAGTTGATTTAAGAAAATTAAAAAACAATACGACATCGTATAGTCAATTCGATGCTTTAGATAACAATCCCATTTTTACTCATGAGAATAACTCTAAAACATTTCTTAATCTTATAAAAAGTTCATTAAAAAAAGCAAAGCTTGTCGAATTAACAGCTATGGCTTTACGAGGTGCCGACAACATGTGGGTATTTATGGGTTTAAAAATTAACTCTCTTGATCAGTTTGACCCAATTCAAATCCCGCGAACGCAAAACTCGCAGGTGCAAAGATTTGTTAACCAAGCTATTCCATTTAAATTTTTCGATTCTTCAGAGATTGCCCCTATAGATTACAATCTTAAAGACAATCTTGAGCTCTTCATAGCTAAAGCTACTCGCAATCCAACATTAACTGAAATAGAAGCTCGTGAAGCATTAGGTATTGCAACTAAATTTGAAAACCCACGTATTTTCAACACCGATAACTTAGACTGCGTAAGTTGTCATATTGCACAAAGTTCTCGTGAATGGATCTCTGTAAATCACAAACAAGCTTTAACAGAACCAAATCCAAGCTTATATGAAAACAAAAATCACAATTTAGAAAACAAAAGCGATGAAATCTTAAATACCGGACAAATTCGCGGATTTGGTTACTTCGGAGCAAACAAAGCCATCTCTCAACGAGTCATACATGACTCTGCTGAGGCTGCAGATTATTTGAATATGCGACAGAGTAAATTCACCCAGATCTCATTCAAGTAGCCTTAAGTCTAGTAAGTAAAAAAAATTGTACAATTCCTTCGATTAATCAGAAACTAGGTCTAGTTACTTTAAAAGGAGCTAGGATGGTTTACTCTAACAAACTGAATAAAAAACTTAAAGCAACTAACTTAATTCCGTTTATGTGTTTTATGTTTTTTTATCAATTAGTTGGCTGTAGTCATGAACCTCGAGTTGCAGAACCTGTTATACCAAATATGTTTGATGTTCAGCGCGATATTGCCTCATCTAAGAAAAGATCAAAAGCTTTATCACTCAATAACATTAATGGTGGAATTACATTTGAATGCTCTGCAAAAGAGTCTCGTTTTTTAAAAAAAGAAATCTTAGCTTATTTCAAAGAACTTAATATTAGTCGAAATCTTTATCAAATTAAAAATACTCGAGCTCACGCAAGTCAGAACTCAAAATTAAATCTCAATTTAAAACCTAAATTTTCTAGACTTAGCACTATAGCATTTAAAGAGGTTCCTGAGTTTTCAATCCAAGACGAAGATGTAACGATCCCTGCATTAAATAACAAAACTCAAACAGTTAAAACCGTATCTAAAAAAGAAATCGTACTGGCTATGATGCAAACAGGTCGTGAAACACTTTTCACACAAGATCAATGCAGTCTTTCAGCATTAAAAGAGTTTATAGGGATTAGGCAAAATATTGCAACATGGGGACAAAATTTAGACTGGTATTTTCCAGAACACGAGTCTGAATGGAATCCTAAATATTGGGACCAAGGAACTCCACTTAAAACCCAAAAACTTGGAGACAGCTTAACCGATCTTTTTTTGAATCCTCGTTTGTACTCGATAGGTTGCTATACGGCTGCCAAAATGGTTATGGTACAAGGACTTTATGATTATTATAATCGAATAAATCCTAATGAAGAAAAAATTAAAAAAATCGAAGAAAAACTATGGTCTGACAACGACCCTATTGTTAATCTTGAGCCTGGACATGCTTGGGATTTTTATCCAAAAATGACTATAGAAGAAAAATCTACACCAGGTAAAATTCTAACAGTTGAGAAAAAAATACCTTACAATCACATTATTCCAGGCGATTGGATTTATATGTTCAACGCACCAGATATTATGACTGTTGAAAGAGGATACGAAGGTTCTAATGCTATATATTTAGGTCGAAATCGTTTTACCGACTATTACAATCTACATGGACACTCTTACTCATTTGAAGAACTTATCGATAAAGTCTATCAATGGAGAAATAAAGTTTTCAATAGACCAGCGGACAACAAACATATTAAACCATTACAAAAAGAAGATCTTTATAAGCTTGCAAAAACTCCTGAAGAAAATGGTCTATTTATAGATTATCGTATTTACCCTGAGCGTTTGTAATAAGAACTTCACCCGTTCCTGGTTTAACAAAACCAATAGTATCGCTTTCAAGACCAAAGGTTTTTAAAAACATTTTGACTCGAACAGGCTCATTCGTTGCAACGACAAAACCTGTTCCCATGTTAAATGTTTTATATAACTCTAAATCAGATAAACCACTCATCTGACAAATCATTTGCATATGGTTTGGTAATGTCATTTTATTTTCAATAATATAATCAAAGTTTTCATTCATGCGAGGTATATTCAAATAACCAGAACCCGTGATATTAGCAAAACCTTTAATCGCACTTTTAAATTCTTTAAGTAAGCTTAAAATAGGTTTTACATAAATCTGAGTCGGAGTAAGACAGTCTTGTTTCAATTTCAAAAATTCTTGAGCATTGAGTTTTTGTGGTGCAACTTCATTCAGAATTTTTCGAACTAATGAGTACCCATTTGAATGAAACCCCGTGCTCGCTATAGCAATCAGACTGTCTCCATCATTTAATTGACGTCCATCAACTAATTCATTTTTATAGACTTCGCCAACTGAAAATCCAGCTAAATCATAATCGCCCATTTGGTATAAACCAGGCATCTCAGCTGTTTCACCACCAATTAAAACCATTTCTGATTGCAAGCAACCATTCACAATACCGTGAATGACATTCTCACTTGTCGCTAAATCTAATTTAGCACTCGCAAAGTAATCTAAGAAAAATAAAGGTTTTGCTCCACTGCAAATCAAATCATTCACACACATAGCAACGAGATCGATCCCGATCGTATCGTGTTTATTTAGTTCAATGGCTAATTTAAGTTTTGTACCGACTCCATCAGTACTCGAAGCTAAAAACCGATTCTCATCCATTTGATAAAGAGCGCAAAATCCACCTACACCTGAAACAACTTTTTGATTGTAAGTTGATTTTACCATCCTGGATATTTTTTCAACAAAAATATCGGCCTTTTCTATGTCAACTCCACTTTCTTTATAACTTAGAGACATAATCAATTCCTTTAGTGTCTAAAATGACGGACTCTCGTTAAAATCATTGCAATATTATTTTTATCACAACACTCAATAACTTCTTTATCTTTGATACTGCCACCGGGTTGAATGATATATTCAATTCCAAGTTCAGCACAAACTTCAACTGAATCAGCAAAAGGAAAAAAAGCATCCGATATTAAAACAATCTGTTTTGGTGAAATGGATTTAGCCTTCAGACGAGAATGCGCAAGTAATCTTAAAGAATCAAGTCGGTTCGGTTGTCCCATTCCGGCAGCTAGTAACTCATAACTTCCGTTATTTTCAGCAACGAGTGCAATGCCATTACTTTTTAAAAATTTACATGCTAAAACGCCAAATCTTTTAAGCTCTGAAGAAATCAAGTCAAAAGTTCTTTTGGTGACGAGTTCTTCTTTTTCCTGAGCTAGAGAAAGTTCATCTTCGTTTTGAATTAACAACCCACCCGATATGCTTCTTAACATCGTCTCATTTTGCGTAAAATCGCGAATCGGCGATTGCATAATTCTAACATTTTTCTTTTTCTCAAAAATAGTTAAAGCCTCTGCACTGAATTCAGGCGCAATCAAAACTTCAATAAATCTTTGTGTTAAAAACTCAGCATGTTCGAGTTCAATTTTGTATGAGCAAGCAATAATACCACCAAAACTTGAAATAGAATCTCCCATCCAGGCTTTTTCAAGAGAACTAAAAGAGTCTTGATCTGCAACTAGACCACAAGGGTTTGAGTGTTTCACAACGACAGTCACTTTATTTTTTAAAGATTGCGATTGCGAATGATACACATCACTCATACAACGCCAAGCTGCATCCATGTCGAGCCAATTATTATATGATAATTCTTTACCTTGTAAGAACTTGGCATCAGTTAATTTGGTTTGCGAATTTGTATTTGAAACATAGGCTAGTGTCGCTTTTTGATGGGGATTTTCACCATATCTTAAAGTATGCTGTTTATTAAAATCTAAAAAGTTTTTCTGATCATCGCCAAAACGATGATTTAATTCATCAGCGATTGCAATATCATATGAAGCAATTCTTTGAAATGTCTGAATGGCCCAAGTTCTACGATCTAGAAAGTTTGTATTTTGATGAATATTATATTTCTCAATAAATGTTTCATAATCTGTAGGTGAACTTAAGACAGCAACAGATTCATAGTTTTTTGCAGCAGCTCTTAACATCAAAGGTCCACCAATATCAATATTTTCAATAAGTGTGTCTTCGTTTGCGTTAATACCAACATATTTTTCGAATGGATATAAATTACAGACAACCAAATCTATTTCAGGAATATTCATATCAGAAGCTTCTTTAAGATCAGTCTCATGATAGCGTCTATACAATAAGCCTGAACCGATTTGAAAACTAATTGATTTCATACGACCGCCAAAAGCTTCGGGGTTTTTTGTGACAGATTCGACGGCTGTAACAGGTATATTTAGTGATTCTATAAATTTTTGAGTTCCACCGGTCGAAATTATTTCAACTTTGAATTCGTGTAAAAATCGAACTAATTTTTCTAAACCTGTTTTATCTGAAACACTGATAAGTGCTTTTTTAATTTTTCGATTTTCTTGTTTCATATCATGATCCTTTGATTTAATTTTGAATTCTCTAAATGATTTATTAGAATTTTTCCTGGCAGTATCTCATCGCATTTTGAAAAAATACTGCACCAGTATAAATTTTATTTATTTTAATAGTTTCGTTTGGCAATAGTAATTCTGTTGTTGCAGCTTCAGGATGTGGCATTAAACCTAAAACACATCCCGATGGATCAGTTAAACCAGCAATTCTTTCGAAAGACCCATTCACATCTGTTTTGTATCTTAAAACAATTTGTTTGTTCTGAACTAAATGCTGGTAATGTTTACTTTGTTCTTCTGGCGTGCCCGCAAAAACGATACGCCCCTCACCATGCCGAATTGGCAATTGAAATTCACAGTTTTCTAAACCACGCATCCAATGACAAACACTAGGCTCTGCTGTCACATGTGCCCAGTTATTAATAAAGTGATGTTGTCTATTATGGGTTAAAGTCAAAGTTCGAATACGCTCAGGATCTGGCAGTAATCCCAACTTAACAAGTATTTGAAAACCATTACATATCCCAATAATCAATTTTTGATCTTTTCTAAAATTTTCAATGGCATTTTTAAGTTTGTGTTCAATCTTAACAGCCATAATCTGACCAGAATTAATCTCATCACCAAATGAAAAGCCTCCGGGGAAAGCCAAAACATGAAATTCACTTAATACCGAAGGGTTATTGAGTAATTGTGAAATGTGAAACACATTTGATTCAAACCCTTGTTCAGTAAAAGCTTGGGCTGTTTCATTTTCGCAGTTAATTCCATCACCAGTCAAAATAAGTGCTTTCATTTTTTTCATAGACTAACCTCAGTCAAATGTTGGTTTGGGTGAGTTTGACAGCAATAAGCGTTTTTAAGATCAATTGCTGAAACTTGTAAAATGGCGTTATGATTTTTTTCTATTTTGAGTTCTCGCTCTTCGGTTGTTGTTCCTAATAATTGAATTTCTTCTCTGTCGAATAATTTTTCAAATGCAGTTTTATGATCTGAACAAATACTCACGACTATTTGTCCTAACTTTTCTTTGAACAATTCTTTTTGTAATTGGTCATCGAGACTTATTTTTAAGCCATATTTTGAAGATAATATTTTTTCAGATAGTGCGCAGATTAATCCACCATCTGAAACATCATGAGCACTTTCAATAAATCCTTTTTGAATGGCTTTGTGAAATTTTAAATACAACTCAAATTGCTTAGAGAAACTATATGTTTTTAAATACTCACCAGCACCAATTAAATAAACATAAGCATTTTTAGATTTTATAATTGAAGTTGTCACATGACTCATTTTAGAAACATGTCCCATTGCTGTAACTAAAACTGTCGGTAATATTGAAACTTTACCATCTGGCCCATGGTAATCATTTTTCATTGAATCTTTACCACTTACAAATGGTGCTCCGTATTCAACACTCAAATCGTAAAGCCCACGTGCTGCACGAACGAGTTGCGCAAGTTTATATTCACCATCTAAGTTGTTTTCAGACTGAATAGGATCAGGCCAGCAAAAATTATCAACTAAAGCAACTTTTTCTGGATCACAACCAACAACCAGGCAATTGCGAAATGCTTCATCAGCAGCTGCAACTGCCATCAAATAAGTATCTTGTTCAGATAAATGCGGAGCTAATCCAGATCCTATGGCTAGACTTGATTCTTTTTCTCCGCCGTATCGATTCAGCCAAATAACACCGGCATCATTCGGGCTATGATAACCTTGATCTTTAAAACCAGTGAAAGGTTTAACAATTGTACTAGCTTTAACCTCATGGTCATAGCGCCTAACTAAATGCTCATGTGAACGAACATTTGAAGATGACAATGTATTCAATAATTGTATTTTTAAATCATCTTCTTTTTTTGACTTTAAAGTATTATGTTGTGTAACGATTGATGAGTGCATTGATTTACTTTTATAACCATCAAACGTGGCTTTAAGTTTCATTTGCGGTAAACCTTTATGTAAAAAGTTTAAGTCAATTTGAGCCACAATATTTTTTTCATAAGTCGCAACGAGTTGACCGCTGGCTGTAAACTCACCTATCACTGTCGATACAACATTATAATCTTTTGATAATTTTAAAAATTCATCTATTTTTTCAGGAGCAACTGCAAACGTCATTCGCTCTTGGCTTTCACTGACCATTAATTCAAAAGGTAACAGACCGAAATACTTAGTTGGTGCTTTGTCTAAATGAACAATTGCACCATGTGTATGCTGAGCCATTTCACCGATTGATGAACTTAAACCACCCGCTCCATTATCAGTTACACTTGTGAATAAGTTTTTTTGACGAGCTTGTATTAAAAAATCCATTAATCGTTTCTGAGTTAAAGGATCACCAATTTGAACAACAGAATTAGGTATACTTTGATTAAGTTCGAGCGAACTAAACGTGGAACCATGGATTCCATCTTTACCTATAGCACCACCAGACATAACTATATAATCACCAGATTTGTGTCTTTTTTCAGATGTTGGTAAATTATTTTCAACAGCTGGCATAACACCTATAGTTCCACAAAAAACAAGCGGCTTACCCACGAATTCAGGAGCATAATAAAAAGCTCCATTTACCGTTGGAATACCTGATTTGTTTCCACCATCTTGAACACCAAGATGAACCCCACTTGCAATACGATCTGGATTTTTTAAACCTTGTGGAATTTTAAGATGATTATTTTTAAAATAAGAATCTTCTGCCAAACAAAAAACATTAGTATTCGCTATTGGCAGAGCTCCTTGACCGCAACCTAAAATGTCACGATTAACTCCTAAAATACCTGTTAAGGCTCCGCCATAGGGATCAAGAGCTGATGGTGAGTTATGCGTTTCGACTTTTATGCAGACATCAACATGAGGATCAAATCTAACAATACCGGCATTATCGTGAAAAATTGAAACAAGCCAATCAATATTTCGTTGCTTAATAACTTCTAAAGTTGCGCCTTGAATAAATGTTTTAAAAATTGAGTTAATTTTCAAATCACCAATAAGTGGAAACACAGAATCTTTATTTTGTTCAGAATAAGTAATTTCACTTGCAAAAATTTTGTGTTTGCAGTGTTCACTCCACGTTTGAGCAATAATTTCTATTTCAACATCAGTTGGATTTTTATGTTGATTTATAAAGTATTGTTTTAAAAAATTAAGTTCTGTACTTGAAAAAGCCCAACAGTTAGCTTGATTTAATTTTTTAAGTTCAACTAAATCTAAGTTTATAAAATCAATAGTTCTGACCACGGCATTTATATCAAGACTCTGATTTGAATGCATTTGGTTTAATTCAGATTGTCTTTTTTCATAGTTAGTAAAACGACTAATTGATTTTAAATCCACTGCATTTAAAAAAGTTAAATCGTGTAATAAATTATTTGCGAACTTACTCAAAAATAACTCTTTTAAAAGCTGTGAATCCATTATTTGTGAGTCAATTTGATTAAAGATATACATTCGGCCAGAATTAACTGTTATGTTACATCCGATCAATTCTGACTGTAAGTCAAAAGCTTCTTTAACAACAGCGGCCGTGTTATCAGTTACTCCAGGTTTAAACAACATTTGTACACCGATTGGGTTTACCAGTCCCATTTGCTCATATAAAGTATTTATTTCTTTTTCAGATGTCCCAGTCGTTATAGCTTGTTCGATAATGAAATCACTCAGCAACTGATTTGCAAGTGGCTGAAAATCAATTTTATTTGCGTTCACACTATCAATTTGAATTAAATAAAGAGGGATAGAATACCCATGAGTTATTGACTGATTTGTCAAATCAGAGTTAATTGCAGCGATCACATCTTTTTGCAACCGACTTGCATGATCAAGTAAAAAGTTTTTGTCTGGATAAATTTCAACTCTTTTGTAAACAGTTTGACTCATGGATTTAAACCTCTCGTAAGTTCACAGATAAATTTGAATTAAAATCAGATAGATTGAGGCCACTACTCTCAAATAAATGTGCGAGAACTCTAGGATAAAAATAGTTTTCAGCCTTTATACCCATTTGCCTATAGGCCTGAAACGAGATCTCTGCTGGCCGAATGATTTTATGCTGAAAAATAATTTTACCAGTGTCCATACCCGCATCAACATAATGTATTGTAAAACCATACTCAGAATCACCAGACTCAAATGATTTCTCATAAGCTTTCAATCCTGGGTATAAAGGTAATAACGAAGGATGAATATTAATAACTTTACTTTGTTGAATATCTTGATCAAAAAAATGTTTTAAAAAAGGCTCTGGCAAGATTCGCATGTAACCTGCTAAAACAACATAGTCAGGATTAAATTTATTTACTAAACTGAGCAGCCGACTATGATAAACTGTTGATGTTTCTTTTTTATGTTTTGGCAAACAACAAGCGCGTACTCCTTGTCTTGCGGCCAAGTTAAGAACTTCTGCATCAGGCTGATCACTCATAACACCTAAGACAACGTATGAATGATGGTGTTTCGCATATTGAATAATACTCTCAGCATTCGAACCCTGACCAGAGGCTAGGATAATAATTTTTTTCATAAGGACTTCCCGATATCACGCCTATAGTGAGCATTTTTAAACTGAACATTTTTAAGATCATTATAAACTTGTGATCTTGCTGATTTAAAGTTTTCAGCGACTGCCGTTAACCCCAAAATTCGCCCGCCAAAAGTTTGCAGTTGATCGTGTGTTTTTTTAACACCTGCAAAATAAAGAGATGATTTAATCGGATGAACTATTTGTATAACCTCACCTTGTACTAACTTTTGATTTGATAAAGCATATCCTTCTGCAGACATCACCACATGAATTGACTTTAATTTTTTTGATTTAAGCGCGGCTCTATTCAGGTTTTTAAAAAAATGTAAGTTATTTTCAGCAGATGCTTTAAAAAATGTAAGTAAGTTCTCATCTAAAAGAGGCAAAATCGTTTGCGTTTCTGGATCACCAAATCGTGTATTAAATTCTAAAACCTTAAACCCAGACTTTGTCTGCATAAGCCCTAAAAAAAGAATACCTTTAAAAGCAGTTCCTTGCTTGATCATTTCAAATAACAAAGGATCAACCACTTGTTTTTTAAGATCTTGAATTTGATCATCAGTTAAGTTTGGCGACGGAGCGTAAGCCCCCATACCACCAGTATTGGGTCCTAAATCATCATCAAGTAATCTTTTATGATCACAAGCAGATTGTATAAAAATGCTGTATTCATCGTGACATAGAAAAAAAACTGAAAGTTCTGTTCCAATTAAAAGTTCTTCTATAATTAAAGACTCGACATTAAATCCCAAAACATTATTGACCATAAAATCTTGAACCGCAGAAAAAGCTTGTTGCTTACTTTCACAAACAACAACACCCTTACCAGAAGCAAGACCATCACATTTAACAACCATCTTAGACCAATTTGTTTTTTCAATAAATTCAACAGCTTGATTGAATGAATTCAAGTAAAAATATTCTGCCGTGGGGATTTTAGCTTTAATCATGATTTCTTTAGCAAACGCTTTTGAGCTTTCAAGTTTTGCTGCTTGTTGATGAGGTCCGAAAACTTTTAAGCCTTTACGTTCAAACAAATCCACGACACCCAGAGATAGGGTTATTTCTGGACCCACAACTGTTAAATCAATTTTATTCGCTAATGCAAATTCACACAATTGATCAACTTGCGTAGCATCTATCGACACAAGTTGTGTTTTTCCAACTGAAGCCATCATTCCTGGATTACCCGGAGCGACGTAAACAACATCAACATCTGGTGATAAACTTAAATGTTCTGCAAGTGCGTGTTCTCGTCCACCGGACCCGATGATCAATAATTTCATAAATATAGACCTCGATAAAATTCTAAATTCAGTGATTTATCAAATGGTTGCGGAAAATTCATAACGTCAATTATGGTGTTTGTATAACATCGATAAAGATCAGTAACACGATTTAAGACTTGCTGAGGTAACATATCAGGCTCAGACTTATAAACATTTAAACACTGCTTTTTAAAATCGCTAGATTCTGTTTTTGATTTGTATAAATTTTCATACCATTTGCTATTACGATAAAAATCTCTGAGAAAATCTTTTGAAATTTTTTGACCATGTCCTAAAATACGCATTTCATCAAGCCCAATAGAATCAACAAGCATAAACTCTCGTGATTTTGAATTGATAGTTTTGGAAGATTTTTGAATATCAGATAAAATAAAAGCAAACTCTAATTTTCCATCCCATAATTCAAGACCAGCTTTACGATGCAAGTTCCATAAACTTAAACCTACAAGTAAAGTTATATTCTGCAAACTTTGCATTTCTTCCTCAGTTAACCCTGCTAAGATCTGAGCTTGCTCTATCGTTAAGTAACGATCTCCTGGCTCAAGTTTTGTCGAAAAATCAATAAGTGGTCTTTCTAAAATAACGTTTTCTTGAGGTAACTCATCAAAACCATATTGATTCAAATATTTTACATTTGATTTAAATCGCTGACTTAAAGAGTTACCACTCGGCAAACCAAAACGATACATCACTTCTAAAGGCACCAAAGCCATCACTGGTTTTGATTGACGATACTGAGTATAATCCCAATCATTCGCTATTTTTTGAGGTTTAATAACTTGAATTCTCTGTACACGCATTTTGTTTGTCAGATTTGGCAGATATATTTGTTGTAAATTTTGATCAATTAACTCTAAGCAGTGATGTTTTAAACCAAATTCGCATAGCTTAACATACTCACTAGACTTAAAGATATAATCTAAAAATTCTTTTGAGAAATGTGAGTTTTTTAAATCACTTTCAAGTTGTATCCATTTTTTTTGATCTGATAAATATTCAAAAAACGCAAACCCCATCAAACTTAAACACTCACCTTTTGATGGAATTAGATCCGGCATTTCACCCCAATCAAAAATCGAGTACCGATCAGAAAATGAAAATATCAAACTTTGATCATCACTTATATCTTTATAAACACTTTTAACAGACCCCTGATAAATAAGATTTGTTTTTTCTAAAGTGTTTACAGACATACACTATTCCTTTTCATCTCGGTGAAAGTGACGCATTTCTTTGAATTTATCAGTATTGCATTTAACGGGATAATCCCCATTAAGACAGGCTTTACAAATATTTTGAGTTTCTAAGCTTTGCTCTAACTCAGATTCACTTAAATAAAACAACGCATCAGCACCTAAAACTTTGGCTATTTCATCAGTTGTTTTTTGATAAGCAATTAATTCTGTAGGATCCGGAAAATCAATACCATAAAAACACGGATATCTAATCGGAGGACAAGTCGAAGCCAAATAAACCTGACGAGCACCGGCATCTTTCACAAGTTGAATAATTTTTTGCGATGTCGTCCCGCGAACTATGCTATCATCAACTAAAAGAACGTTTTTACCCTTGATTTCAGAGGATATAGCAGTCAATTTGAGCTCAACTGCTTTTTTTCGATTCTCTTGATTATTTAAAATAAAACTTCGTTGGACGTAACGATTTTTAATTAAAACTTCGCGGTACGGTATGTGAGCATTTTCACTTAAACTAATCGCAGCTACTCGTGAGGTATCAGGTATAGGCACAACCATATCAGGACTTATGCGTTTTTCAGTGATCGCTTTTTGAATTTGCGAAGATAATTTACGGCCAAAATTAAGTCTAGATTGATAAACATTAACTTTTTCAAGAGTGCTTTCTGGATTCGAAAAATAGATCCACTCAAACATACAAGATTTTTGTGGAATTTTATTTTTAATTGAATACTGTGTTGATGAATGAATTTCGCCATCCGGAGATATCAAAACAATTTCACCAGGCGCTAAATCACCGATAATTTCATAATCTAAAAACTGAAATACATTTGTTTCTGAAGCTAAACAGTATGAGTATTCAAAATGCTGTGGATGCAGATTTTTTTCTTGTTCCGTAAGTTTACGACGACCAATTAGCAGTGGACGAATTCCATGAGGATCCCTAAATGCAAATAGTCCATGATCTGCCAAAACTCCAACCACAGAAAATCCACCCTGAACTTGAGTAAATAAATTTTGCACAGCTTCTTGAAATTCTTCAAATTTAAGCTTTAGTGATGATTGCGGTTGATTAGAATTTTCTTTTTTCTGTTGCGATATATTGAGTAAATTTTGCGAGAGAATATTAAGTAAAGCTTCGAGATCATTTTGTGTAAAGAGATGTCTATTGTATGTGGTCTTTAATTCTGATTTCAGCTCATAATAGTTGACCAGATTTCCATTATGAGCCATTCCAACTCCAAACGGATAATTCATCATCATCGGTTGGATATCTCGTTTGGCATCAGTTGGGTATTTGGGCCCAACCGTTGCATAACGTGTGTGACCTATACTCAACTCGCCCGTTAAGCCTGATATATTATCTAGATTAAATACTTTAGCCACAAGGCCAACATCTTTATATAGACTAAAATTTTGTGATTGAAAATTATAACTCAGAATTCCGGCGGCATCTTGTCCTCGGTGTTGCAGAAGCTGCAAACCTTGAAAGATTTCTTGAGATGAAAAAGGAGTACCATAAACTCCCATTACGCCGCACATAGAACCTCAACGGTGGTTAATTGTTGTGATTGAAATATAATTTTATTTATAAGCTGTGGCAAATAAAAATAATTTGTCATGGTTCAGCATTTTAGTTAGTCTTCAAATTAATGAATCATATCAACGCCAACACCGTGATAGGAATATTAGGAAGCGGACAACTTTCAAGAATGTCATCGCTTGCTGCTGCTGAACTTGGAATTAAAACATCTATATATTGTGACTCTGAAAAAATAAAATCACCAGCTTCACTTGTGAATTCAAACATTACACACGGAAGTTTGAAAAATTTAGATCAAATACTCTACTTTGCTAAAAATTGTGATTATCTAACACTTGAAAATGAATTTATTGATTCATCTATTCTTAAAGCTATCGATGAAAAATTTCCGAACAAGTTATTTCCTAATTCTCATACTTTTAATTTTATTGGCGATAAAATTTCAGAAAAAAAATATTTTTCACAAATGGGCTTACCGATTGGGCCCTATACAGAAATTAAATCTAAAGCTGATATTATTAAATTCGCACAAACACACTCATACCCTTTGATTTTAAAAAAATCTAAAGGTGGTTATGATGGCTTTGGTAATTTTAAGATCAATAGCGAAAACCAAATCGACGAAGCTCTTGATAAAATGAATTTTAATTCAACGAACAAACCTGATCTTTTAGTTGAAAGATTTATTCACTACAAAAAAGAACTTGCTGTTGTTGGTGTTAAAAACTCATTTGAACAAAAAATCTACCCCATTGTTGAAACACACCAAGATAACCATATCTGTCACTTTGTATCAGCTCCGGCTGATATCGCTCCAGAAACAGAAAACGAAATAAACAAACTTACAAATTTAGCTCTTGCTCAACTACCCACACGCGGTTTATTTGCATTTGAATATTTTCTCGATCAAAACGATCAAATTTATTTTAATGAATCAGCACCAAGGCCTCATAATAGTGCGCACTACACAATGAATGCGTGTAAAACATCTCAGTTTAAAAATCATATTTTATCTGTATTAGATTTACCTCTTGGTTCAACCGATATGATCTATCCAGCAACAGTTATGCTAAACTTGCTTGGCACACAAAATGGAATTGCTGAACTTAAGCCATTAAATCAATTTTTAAATTCTCATAATGCTTTTTTACATTTATATGGCAAAGAATTTTCTAAGCCCGGACGTAAAATGGGACACATCACTTTTGTGGGATCAAACAAAGCAGAACTTTTTTCACATGCGCAAAAACTCAAGGAGATTTACTCACTATGAAAAAACAAAAACCAACAGTTGCCGTTATCATGGGAAGCCAATCTGATTGGGAAACCATGAAAGAGGCTTGCGAAACTCTCAAATCTTTTGCTGTGCCTTTTATTAAAAAAGTTATTTCAGCACATCGCACACCAGATGATATGCGTGATTTTGCATCCACAGCTAGCGATCAAGGACTTAAAGTTATCATTGCTGGCGCAGGCGGAGCCGCGCACTTACCTGGAATGACAGCTTCTTTTACAACACTGCCCGTGATTGGTGTACCTGTTAAATCGAAATCTCTTGATGGTCTGGATAGTTTACTTTCAATCGTGCAAATGCCCAAAGGTGTACCTGTTGCAACAGTCTCAATTGGTAACTCAGCGAATGCTGCATTATTAGCAGTACAAATTCTTGCAACACACGATCTAAAATTAGCTGAAAAACTGATTCAATTTAGAAAAAAACAAACTCAAACTGTTCGTAAAATGAAAATTTAACTTCAAAAAAACAAAGCCCCCTGATTCATCATCAGAGGGCTTTTTAATAATCAATTTGCGTAGTACAAATTAAGACATTTTATTTTGATATTCAGTTTCAGAGTAATCATCAACCAGAATAGCATCGTATCTAACTTTATCAGCTTCAGATAATAACTTGTATTCATCTTGAGAAATGATTTTCTTAGCCAAAGCATCATCCCAGGCCGCTTGACCTTTTTTCTTAGGTATAGATCCTGCTTTAATTGCAGATCTAATTTTTTTCTCAGCAGCATCGGCACGACTAACTACACTAAACGCATGTTCTAATCGCGCTGTTTGATCATCTTTAGTCAAACGATCTAAAACAGCTTGCATACCGTGTGATTTTTCACCAACCCAGTAAATACCATTTGTTAAACGATCACGTTGCTCACCAGCTGTCATCATAGATGTTGCAATCAAATTTGACCAACCATCAGTCGCTTGTGAACCAATTGAGTTAATACGAGACCAAGCACCAAAAACATCTTTCATTAACCAACGAAGTCCTGGTAATTTTAAGTTATCAAAAATACCATCAAAAGATTTTTGAATTTCGGCCATAGAGTATTTCATAAAATACTGAACATACGGAAGATCTTCTTCTTTCTGACCTTCTTCAACAAATCGTCTTAAAACAGCTGTTGACATATACATATGCGAAAAAATATCAGCAAAACGGCCTGTGATTTTTTCTTTCATTTTTAATTGTCCACCAAGAGTACCCATTGCAACGTCAGCTAAGATAGCAAAAGTTGCAGATGCCCATTGTAAACGTCTGTAGTGAACTTTTGTTTTTGAATGAACTCCAGATGGAGCACATGCCAAATAACCACGAGTCACTGATAACAAGACAGAGCGACATAAGTTACGAACAACGTGACCAATGTGACCCCAAAAAGCTTTATCAAAACCAGAAATATTCTTAGCTTCTAAAGTACGAACTTCATCAAAAGCATAAGGATGACAACGAAGTGCTCCTTGACCGAATATGATCAAAGTTCTTGTCATAATATTCGCACCTTCAACTGTAATACCAATCGGAGTTGCAACGTAACCTTCGCCGAGTAAATTTCTTTTACCTAACGAAATACCTGCACCACCCATAATATCCATTGCATCATTAATAACAGTACGACTCATCTCAGTTGCTTGATATTTCATAATCGCTGTAACAACTGGTGGTTTTAATCCTTTATCAAGAGCTGCTAAAGTAAATCTTCTCATCGCATCTAGTGCATATGTTTTAGCACCAATACGCGCAAGTGGTTCTTCAACACCTTCAAACTTACCAATACTAACACCGAATTGTTTACGGATATAGGCATGTGATGATGCTGTTCTATAAGATAATTTCGATCCACCTGTTGATTGAGCCGGTAAAGAAATACCACGGCCTGCAGCTAGACACTCCATTAACATTGTCCAACCTTGACCACAACCCTCAGCACCACCAACAACTGCATCTTCAATCGCAACAACAACATCGTGACCTTGCGTCGGACAATTGTGAAAAGGAATAGTTAATGGGTCATGTCTGCGACCTAGAACAACACCAGGAGTTGTTGACGGAATCAATGCTGCTGTAATACCAACATCTTCACCTTTACCGAGTAAGTTTTGCGGATCTTTCATTCTGAAAGCTAAACCAATCACCGAAGCAACTGAAGCTAATGTGATCCAACGTTTATTCCAGTTTAACTTAACATATAATTTACCATCATCGCCTTTAAATACAGTACCAGATGCCGTGATTGAACCCGCATCAGAACCAGCTGTTGGCTCTGTTAAACCAAAGCATGGAATTTCTTGTCCCTTGGCTAGACGCGGTAACCAGTAATTTTTTTGTTTTTCAGTACCATAATGAATTAAAAGTTCTGCAGGTCCTAAAGAGTTTGGAACCATCACAGTAATTGATAAAGGCAATGAACGTGAAGCAATTTTCATGACGACTTCTGAGTGCGCCATAGCTGTAAAACCAAGACCACCATATTCTTTAGGAATAATCATTCCTAAAAAACCTTTATCTTTAATGAACTGCCACACTTCAGGAGACATATCTCTGTTTTTCCAAATTTTCCATGGATCAGTCATTTTACAAAGATCTTCAACAGGGCCATTAATGAAGGCCTGCTCTTCGTCTGTTAATTTAGCATATGGCTCTTTAAGAATAGTTTCAAAATCTGGTTTACCAGAAAATAAATCTTTTTCTATCCACACAACACCTGCTTCTAAAGCAGTTCTCTCTGTTTGTGAAATCTGAGGGATAAATTTAAATTTTTCGAATAAAGCTAAAATTTGTGCTGATACTAAAGCTGCACGGATTGGAGGAATAAGAAATAACAAAAATACGCCTAATACTATAGCTGTTAGCGTAACTGAGCCACCAAAACCAAAAACCATCACCGTCACTGCAATCGCCCAAACGAGCAACGGCAAGTCAAAAAAGCCGATGAATAAGAGTATTAAAAGTGAACCGATTGCCAAAAGCCACGATGGACCTAGTTGACAAAGGAATCCTTGATAGTTTGTTAGTGTTTCCACAAGATGCTCCTTTATATATTATGTATATATTCCAGCATCTCTATCGGCATCTGACAAGCTTCTAAGTAGTTGTAATTTATTAAATTTTTTTGACCTAATCGCTTCGATTTAAGTCGAGTTAATACTCTATTTTAGAGTTTTAACTCTATTTTGTATTTAGACATAAAAAAAGCCAGTCTTTAAAACTGGCTTTATCACTAAGTGAATTTATAAAACTAATTACTTAGTTTCAGTAGCTGCTGGAGCTTGACCTTCAGCTGGAGCTGCTGGAGCTGCGTTTGCTTCAGTAGCTGCTGGAGCTTGACCTTCAGCTGGAGCTGGAGCTGCTGCTGCTGCTTGCTCAGTAGCCGCTGGAGCTGCTGGAGCTGCTGCTTCTGGAGCATTTTTAGAACAAGTAAAACCTGTTGTGAATGATAATGCTAATAAAGCTGATACTAATAATGCTTTCATGTGTGTCTTCCCTTTTCTTTTCGTTACTTTTCGTTACGTTGTGTTTATCTGTTTTGTTTAATTGTTTTTTTAACAATACTTAAAAAATAAATCATAGTTCTCTAGCGTTGGCAAGCACTACAATAAAAAGTTGAACGACCTGCTATGAGTTCACGCTGAATAGGCTTTCCACAAACCGAACAAGGTTCGCTCTCGCGATCATAAACTAAATGCTTTTTTTGAAAATTCCCCTCGGAAAAATCCATTTTTTTATAATTTCGAATAGTAGAACCACCAGCTTTAATCGACTCAGATAAAGTTTTTTTAATCTCAGAGACCAAATGACGAAACGTTTCTTTTTTGATTTTTCGAACTGACTTAAAGGGGTCAATTCTGAGTTTGAAAAGAACTTCACTCGCATAAATATTGCCAACGCCAACGATATATTTCTGATTCATCATAAACGACTTAATGTTACTTTGTAGCTTTTGAGACACACTCCATAAATCATCAATGTGCTGATCGCTCATTTCCAGTGGCTCATATCCAATGCCTGAAAAATACTCACATTCATCATTTCGCGATCTTTCAATTAAAAAACCAAATCGTCTTGGGTCGTTGTAAACAAACCAATACCGATGATTGAGCTGCAAGGCCACATGATCGTGCTTTTGAATTTTGTAATTTGCTAAATCGCCATCATAAAAAGACCAGTGACCTGTCATACCCAAATGAGAAATCAAAATGTTTTCTGGTAACTCAAAAATGATATATTTAGCTCTACGCCTAACACCTAGAACATCAGAATGCTGACTTGCGATTATTTTTTTAAACTCTTTCACCGGCAAAGGATAACGAATATCTTTACGCCAAGTTTTAAAATCTGTGAACTTCGCATGATTTTTATTTTGTTTTTTGATTTGTTGAATTTTACGATTTAAATCTTGAACGACAAGATCAACTTCGGGTAGTTCTGGCATTAGGCACCTAACCTGTTGAAATTACTCACTTTGAAAGTTGCAAAACTCATCAGGTCAGCACAACACAGCAGATTTCTTTTTAATTTATTCATTTTATCCTCCTTAAGTAAGTCACGTTCTCTGGCATTTCACTCTGAATTTGTCGATTTTGTAGTTTCTGGATGTGCTCTAAAATTCTTAGTGATGTTTCTTTCTGAACTTCACCGTCGATTTTTGAGTAGTGATCTGCGAGTTTCAAGTCTTTATGACCTGTCATCGCTACCACTGAATCCAAACCCATCCCACCGACTTTACGAGCGAGGGTGGCCATGCCGTGCCTTAAACAGTGTGTGCCTGTGTAGGGCACTCCTGATTTCTTTTGTGCAAATTTATAATTCGATTGAATCGTGCAATAGTTTAAAGGTTTACCATCAACATGAAACAAAAAATTACATCCTGAATGGCGTAACTTCAGTCGTCTATCAATGATCTCTTTAATTGCATCATGAACATAAACTTGCCTTGATTCGCGGTTCTTGGGAAATGGTTTTAGATATTCAAACATCTTACTTGAGTTACACCAGACTACTGAGTCTTTAATCAGAAAGAACTCTTGATCCAAGTACAAGTTGCCAATTTGAATTCCCGCCACCTCACCGATCCGACCTGCACAGTAAAACTGAAGCATAGCTAGATCTCGGTACAAATCCGGCAGGGCCGAAAAAAATTTGAATGCGGCTTCAACCGTTATCTTTTTATCTTCAGGCTTCCTTGGTGGATCTTTGATGAATGCCATCTTCCAATGTCTTGGGCGAAATGGCTTCAAGACGGGACCTGACTCATGTTCAAACTCATCTTCACCCTTATACCAGTTGAAAATTGTCTGAAGCAGATTCAGCTCATTGTACAAGTTGCATCTTGCTGCATAGCCTCGACCAAGCTCCGCGTAGGATTCCGAAAGATACCATTTCTTTTTCCGTTCGATCCAATTATTGATGATCGTCGAAGATAGATCCTCCATGTGAATTTCGCGAAGCTCTTCAAGTGGTATCCATCTTCGCTGCCAAATTTTGCGCGTACTCAGTTCAAGACTCGGAAAGTGCAGAGCCTGCATTCGCTCCCAAACATACCCAAGAGTCGATGTTCTTTTCTCAACTGTCGTAACATCTTCTTTGCCATTGAAAGTATTTTTCCAATGCTGGGCTTCGCGAACCGTATCAAACGATTTTGAAAATTGTTTTCCAAGAATTCGTTTACTTACCAAATAGCGACCCGTTAATTTATTTTTTCTTATGCCGGGTTGCTTTGGCACATTTAAATATTTCGAACTCATTTATATGTCTCCTTCGTCAATCCAATTTAGGATTTCAGTTGGAACAAAAAAGAGTCGTCCACGTTTTTTCCGATGCGGAATTAAATCTTGTGACGTTAAGTTATACAAAGTACCAATCGAGTACCCTGTAAATAACGAAACATCTTTGATCGTGCATATTCGCTTTTCAAAGAACTTTTGCGGATTAAAACCACTGTCTCCCAATGATTTTTCACTCTTAAATTCTATATCTTTCTCAGTCGCTTTAGTAGCAGTTTCAGTCGTATTTTGACTCCTTCCAACATCACTACCCATATCTTATTCCTTACCATTTTTATTATACCCGCCGCCGTACCTCCGTATCCCTGACCACTTTCCACCGATGTATTTATACAACATTACATAGTAATGTAGGTGGAGAGTGGTCAGGGATCTTTAGAGGAGGTTCTAGGCGGGTATTTTTAATTGTTTTAAAGACTTACAGAACTTCTAATCACTTCTGAAAGCACCCCTTCCCGGGTCTTTAGCCGAACGATAAATTTCTTCGGTCTTCATCTTTTGTATGAGCCAATATGTGCACCCAATCAGCAAATCTCAATGTTTTCATTTCGGCATTCAGACAGACGGATAATGAATCGCGGATGTTTCCAGTGAATGTCGAGCAAAGTAAAAAATTGTTTCCGTAAAACTTAATTCGATTCGATTTTTCCAAAACTCGTTCACGGTAGATATCTTGAAGATTGGAAATGATTTGATCAGACGAACCTATATAGACAACACCATCAAGCCGAGATTCAGAACAGTAGCTTTTCAATTTGTGCTGCAAACGGTTTTTAGCTTTAGCAGTCCTCTCAAATTCAAATGCGATAGAAACTCTGCCAACAGTTGAATTCCAAAATACCATTAGAACATCTGGTTTTGCCGATTCGACATTCTCAAGTTGAGTTAGAATTTGCCGAATCCTTGAATCATGATGCAATTGAAAGTCTCTATAAACTTGCGCTTCGGGAAACATCCGTTTTAATTGAAATGTCAAAGTCGCAGAAACCTGCTCATGGTATAGTTCTCGATAACGAAAATCATTTTGCTTAAGATCAGTTGGTTGACAGTCCAGATAAACTGCCAAGATGTCTCGTGCCCCTGAGTTCTGATTAAGTTGATATACTGTAGCTTGACCTCCGTTGATATTCTCAAATCGTTTACAAATTAGATTTTTCTCACTCAGCACCGCTAATGTCCTTCGAAAATTTCGCTCATCCTTGATGTCAGGAACAATCTGAGAAAGAGTCTTCCTAGTCAGCGGGCCATAGTCTTTTAATGCAAGCAGAACTTCCTTCCCTTTTCGAATTCGCTTCAAGCTTCCCATCGTCATTCAGGCACCTCATAACTTTGAGCAGAAAATTTTGCTTTTTTCTGATTACGCCCTCTCATTTCACTCAACGCTTTAATTGCCGCTTCAACATCGAGATTTTCTGACTTAGCCAAATTCAATAACGACTTTCGGATGTCTGTGTGCTTTAGCCGTAGTTCTTTCAAGTCGACTTTCGAATTCAACATCATTTCATTGATGACATCAGAATAATTAATACTTCCTGTTTTGAAACCATTCGTGGCATCGTTATAAACTTTTTCAACTTCCACCCAAGCTTCATCAGTTAGAATGATTTGCAAACGCTTCATACTATCTACCTCCTTTCTTTTTCTTAGCTGGCGTCATAATAAATGGGCTCGGAGGTAAATCGCCAAAGTGTAATTCAGGACCCATTTGAAGTAACTCGTCTCGTTTTTCTTCAATGTTTTTATGAAGTAGATAAGAAGTTAATAAACCGATTGCCAAACCCGTGCTGGCCGCAGTTAGTTTTTGATCGTCAGTTGGGTTTTTACCAGCCATATCACCTGCAGCTGATACCGCTGCAATACCAGTTAAAACACCGACTCCCGCCCCAAGCTGCATTGACTCGTTTAAAGTTGAACAAGCTGTTAGTGAAAGTAGACAAGTGGAGAAAATAAATTTATGCGCATATCGCATAACTTCCTCCATTATTGAATTTAATTACACTTTAATGTGTAATTTTTTTGTTTAATCCCTTTTTCAGTTTAGAATTTAAATTTGATAAAGTGGCCATAATTTGACTTCCATATTTTTTAGTCTCTTCAATTGAAATATTGGGATCAGAAAATTGAGTTAAAGAACTAATAAGACTTTCGTGTGCAGCTTTTGCAATTGCTTTTTCACTTGGCCCAAGTTGTTCAACATTTTCATTCAAAATTAGAGTAAAATCTTGAATATGATTTGCAACTTTTTGCTTATCGACCCCTCTTAACTGCTTAGTATTTGCTGAGGGACCAAATACTTTAACCTCATTAATGGCTACTTCCAATCTTGCAACTAGCTTGCTAAAGTCAGTTGTTTTTATCAACTCTTTAACTTCATCCTTGGCATCCGATGCGATTTTCTTTGCGCTTCCGGCTTGGACAATCGAATAGATTGAAAGCAAAACCCCGGCAATACCTAAAAAAGTATCGAAGGTCATTTCTTTTCTCTATTCTCAGGATGAGTTGAAGCATCCAATATTTTTATAATTTGTTCCTTCGTTAAATTATGACGTTGCCCAGTTTGAATTCCAGATGGAATTGCCTGCCACTCCTTAAGCATTCTTTTATAAACATCACGAATTTGCATGTGAGAGTTAAAGTCAAAATGCTTTTCTTGCCCATCAAGAATATCTTGAAATCTTTCCAGCTCGACAACAAAATATCGCGCGTATCCCAGCATTTGCACTTCCTTAGGATCGTTTCCATCGTAACCTCTAAATCTTATCATGAAATCATTTAATCCAGTTTTATCTGAAAGTTGCGAGACTGATCTTCTGATAGCACTATACATATCTAAAGTATCAACAACTTCTCCAGTTTCATCTTCAGTTAAAGTTTTTTCCGAAATATGCTCAAGCGCCCAATCGTAGTGAGATTCGTACCCCTCTTCAAAGGCAGTGCGCTGAATTGCATACGAACTGGCCTCTTCTGGATATAACGCTTCTAGAATTTTAAGTTGATTAGAAATTATAAATCTATCTTTTCTGTCTAGCTTCATATACACCTCAATTCTCAATATTGTTTTGTTTATTACTAAACTTCAAGTCTAGGAAACCTAATTTTAAAAACATGTGATGCCCCCTCTTCTGAATCAAATCCATGTGCTATCAAAACAGAACCGACTCCCGTCGGTAATGTCTTAAAAAGGTCAGGACTCGCTCTAAACTGGTGAGCATCCCTTACAGTTCCTTCACCTTGCAACTCACCGTCCTGGATATCTGCATTTCCGCTAATTCTTTGGGTGATCTTTTGAAAGATCTTTGTCCCAAATGAACGAGCAAAAAACTCAGCCGAATCTGGATCGTTAATTCGCATAACAATCTTTGTAGCCGAGTTGTCAGCAATTCGATTCACAAAGCCTGGCGAAACTTCCGTAAGATCTCCAATGCTCTGGTGTGAAAAGTGTAGTGCGTATCCCGCAGAACGAGCTTTCGAGATAAGATCTGCAAATTCTAAGCAGGCGAACGATGCAAACTCGTCCAAGTAAATTGGGACGAGCTGTGCATCGCCGCCTTCCCTATGCGCTGTTCCGGCTAAAAAATTTAAATGGTTAATAATAAGACGGCCAAGAGTTCCCACTGCCTTCGGTGAAAGTAAACTTTGAAGTCTAAAATAAATGACATAGCCTTCCTTTGCTTTGTTAAGATCGACTCCGTCCTTAGATTCATTGAGGAGCTTTCCAAGATGACCAACCGTCAAACTTCGTAGTTGATCGCGCAGGCCAGACAAATCTCCGAATTCTCGTTCAGCATGCTTTGCATTGATTGAATCTCCGCAAACTGCAACAAAACTCTGTGCAGATTGCAAATAGTCGCACAACTCACACAGCGTTGGATTTTTCTCGTAGCGCTTACGGTGAAATTCAAAAAGTTGCTGTAATACTGACAATGCTTTCGATTGATAGTATTCTTCACTCCAAGTCATTGACGAGAAAAGTCTCTGCGCAGCTTCCAATGCAGATCCAGTTGCTAATGGATTGTAAGGAACGGAATTTGAATCGCTTAAATCAAAAATAACCAGTTTACTAGCCGGAACCTTGCCTTGAAGATATTTTATAAACGAGATATCGCCTTTGGCATCAAGGATAATACTTCCCACGCCTCGATCAATATCTTGACCAATAAAATTTAGAATAACGCTTTCAGTTTTTCCACTTCCAGTAGCCCCAAGCAAATGAACATGTCGTCTTCTGATTGAATCGGACAAAAAAATTGGAATTTCTAAATCACACTCATCACCCAACCGGACTGATGATTCATGACTTTTAAGTTGATCAGGAATATTTTCGATTTTACTAATTTCTTCTTTACGTTCCTTTCCTTTTTTTGAAAAGTGCTGCCACCACAACATCAAGCAAACCAATACTAGCGCAATGACCAATATTAGAAGACAGAACTTTTCAAATGAATTTAATTTTGAATTCAAATCGTTGACCTGAGTCCACAATAGAAATCCAACGAGTACAGCCAGAATCGCCTCTTCCTGAATCATCGGTTTTCACTCGGGAAGAAATCTGTTAGTTCTACGAAAAACACATCTCCTGAATTGAGGACATAGACTTGGGATTTTGCTCGCTCGTTTCCAGATGAATTGCCAAATTCTTGCAAGAGCCCATTCGCAAGAGCTTTCGCTAAAAAATGTTTTACGTCCAGACCATCAGTTTCTTTCTCAGCAGACTGTGCCGCAGGATTAGCTGCATTTAAGGCTGACCTTGCAAAGAAGCCTTCTTTTTTCTCAGCATTGACTCCTAGAGTTCCATTTAAACTCAGAGCACGGGCTTTAATCGTTTGTGCCACCCCAGCCTGAAAAGCGCTTTTTACAAATCGAAAACTGATATTGATTCGATCATATCCTTGATCACTTGTTGCATCACCAATGAGTGTTCCGCCAATCCATTCTTGACCTAGACCATTATCAATTACCTGCGCATGAACTGGAGCATTTCCATATGTCTCTACAGTATTAAGCAGGCGAACCTTAACAAGTGTTCCTGGCGCTTTTCGATGCCCAAACCCTTTTTGTCCAGCCACTCCCTTAGGAAATTCAATAATCTGAGATTTTGCATGATCTGGTTTAAAATCTTTTGGAGCCTCAGCTCTCGCTCTTTTCTTATTTGGCTTTTCATCTATTCCATCAGAAAGAATTTTAAATAAAATTGCCGTCGAAAGAGGTAAAATCAGAAACACAGCAATGTCTTTGATAAGCAAATTGATTTGAAACCGCGGTTCTGAAGCTGGCGTGTCTCTGTCGGACCATCTCGTTAGAAGAAAGCGTTTTATTCTATTGCTGAATGAGTTTGGGTTTTTCATCATTTATTTTCCCTTCTTAAGCTCTAAATGAAGAGTCTCTGTCTTTCCTTGCAGTGGAATAATGATGAAATTCTTTTTAAGGTCCTTATTGATGTTCGGCCTTAAAAAGATGAAGCGGAATTTTACGGTTGAATCTTTTTGAACTGCCATTCGCTCAGACCAGACTTTATGCGGCGAAATTCTTTTGTCACCGTCGACAAGTCTGATCATTTCCCATTTCGGAGAAATCACTGAGTCTTGATTTGCGTTGATATAGCCATCAACGGTTAAATAGTCTTTTGATTTATCCCAAGTAGCAGAATTTAGAAATGCACCTTTCTTCAATTTACTAACCGTTTTTGAAGAAGCAGGCGCAGGAGTCTTCAATGGCCTAATAACGTCAAATTTTCGGTATTCTGTTGGAACTGCATCTTCATCTGCCGAAATTGCAAAAATCTGAGGTGGCGCATCTTTAAAGTAAACAAACATATTGGTCGTTGCATATGGAACCAAAGTTCTAATGACCAAGGATTTCTCCAACTTTTCAATCTGAAACCCTTGCGAATCTCCAACAACCACCCTCTGCGGCACTTCACTAAAATCAATGATTGAACTAAAGCCCATTCTTAAAAAAATGGGAAAAGTTGTCGGATCTAGATTTGCAGCAAAAGTCATCTGTGATAGCAAAATCAAAAATATTTTCATAATTTTTCCTTCGTTAAATTGTTTCTATTTTCCTCCTCTAATATCTGAGCGCATTTCTTGCAGCTTCCTTTCCGGCTTTGTATTTGGCATAGGCGTTTGTAGCTTTAGAAACAGACTTCGTTGCTGCCGACACAGCCATCGCTTTTGGATTTACCATTGCGACCGCTCGCAACGCTCCATTTCGAACTGTATCTCCGACACTCAAATTTACTCCTTCGCAAAGCTGCGAAACTAGAAATGGCGAGAACAACATCGCAATAGCAATAATTAAATTTAGAGTGATGATAGTTACCAATCCACCTTCCGTTTCATAAGCAGAAGCAAATGGCATCGCCTTCAAAAATGCCGAAAGAACTGACCAGATGACTGGCCAAGTTGCCACCTGAAACATATTTTTAAAAAGCCCCTTCGTAATACTTGAAGCAGATTCAAATAAACTGCACAAAATTAAGAAAGGCCCAAGAACAACTAAAAGTAGCCAATAAAAATGTTGAAAGGCCAACAAAAGATATCTTGCCAAAACCAAAATTAAAAAGCTGATTAAGACTAATGCCCCCATAATCAAGTCACTGCCTAGGTTCAGTATTCCTTGAAGATCGAAGGAATACATATCAGCTCGCTTACTAGCTGCCTCTAGGACTTGATCGATTCCAGTCATATTGTCGATACTCTTCGCGATTTCAACACCCAGGATCTGCGCAAATTCGGCAATCATTGGAAACGACACCAATAGCAGTGCGACCAATATCAATCGCTTCAATCTAACCACCACTGCACCAGAAATTCCCAAGTCAGAGGTGTACCCAATCGCCACACTAACAAGGAATAGTGGCAATAGCATTTGCCAGCTCAATGCACTTGTATGTTGGTAGAGCTCCCTAGCTACCGGAAGCAGTCTTTCATATTGCTCAAGCCCAGGTAATACATGAGTCATTAAAACACTCCTTTACCAAGAACCAGATCAGAAAACTTATTGTTCTTATTTCCTAAAGATCCAGAAACAGTCGAATAGCTCTGACCTTTACTCATAACCATTCGACTTTCCTTTTCATGACCTTCCGCTACCATTTGAGTTAAAAGGCTAACGACATGACTTTGAATCACCTGAGTTTGTGATTCTAATGAAATCAAAGTTCCAACCCCTGATGCAGTTAATTTCTGTGAAACTCCGGGAGAAGAGCCCAAGGCTCTTGCTTCAAGCTCTTTACCCGAGCTAAAATTTGTTGCGGATTCTGACTTCACGCGCGCAATTAAATTCATCGCATTGGTCAACTCGGTTTCGATCATGTCTGATTTTTCGGATCGGTATTCCTTGGGCATAGTCCGGTAAATAACACCCAAACGCCTGATCGCTTCTTCTGGGTTCTTCCATTGATCCCATTGACTAGGCTGAATTAAATCATTGATCGTAGTTATTCGGTTAATTCTATCCTTAATACCACTCATCTCGTCTTCCATGAGTTGCCTTTGCCTCTGCAATTCAAGAATCGTATTTAAAGTGTTTGTTACGATTTGCGCTAGCAGAGGAAGATCACCACCGAATAAATCTGCTTTTGCCGTTGTACCGAAAAGTGGAATGAGTAGAACTAAAATTAATTTCTTCAATTATCCCCCCTTTGTTGCGATATTTTCTGTGTTTGCTAATTCATAAAATTCTTTAGTCGGATAAAGTCTAAAAATTTGACTCATTGTCGGTGTCAAAGCGAAAAATTCTGAATAGTAAGGTTTTTTTGAAGCTACTGAAATCGCCCGTTGAATATCTGACTCTGGCAAGTCGAAAGTATTCTTTAGATACTCAGCAGCAGCTCCGTTCTGCAAAAATATTTTCGTAAAGCTATTTGTAAAAATCATTTTCGCAAAAGCATCATCACCATAATCGGCCAAATTTTGCGTGATCGATACGATTCCCGCTTTGTATTTTCGAAGTGTTCGATACATTTCCTCTAGAAACGAACGACTTTGTGCAAAAAATCGCCAAACTTCATCAAAGACAACAAGCGTTCTTGGATAGATGCCTTTTACAAGATCACGCCAAAGCAATTCGCTCAGTAATAAAATAGTTGTCCTCTGTAGAACTGGATTTGATTCAAGATCTTTAAAGTCAAAAGACGAAACCTTTGCAGAAATCAAATCGAGCAAATCCAATCGCTCTGAAACCTTATCTAAAGCGACATGTGGTTTTAACCAATGACCGACTTCCTGATAAAACTTCTCACTCTTTGACTGTGCATCTTTAATCAGGCGCCCAATTTTTAGAGTCTCCCCCTCCTGCATTTGGAGTAAATCAGTGATAGCAACAGAATGCGAATGCGTTATATGGGAACCACCTCCGCAAAGTGATTCAATTAATGTTTTATAAAATCCGTTACTAACAACCGGAAACTTTTTAATAAATGTCGCCATTAATGCCTGAGCTTCATCAGCCGAAAGTGAAATGCTATGACCTCCATTTGTTTGAACGATTTTTCTGTAAGAACCACCGACATCAAATATACAAAGTCGACAGTTGGGTTCGTCTTTCATTTGGCTAGATAGAATCGCATTCATTAAAAAACTCTTGCCGCTCCCCGAAGCGCCACAAATGAATGAATTAAAGTTGATATTCTCCTTTGAAAACAAATTTAAATAGCTGTTTTCAAGGCAGCGTGATCTCAAAGTTAAGTAGGATCGATCATTCGACCTCGTATAATCGAGCAAAACAGGAAATAACTGTGCCAAATTTTCCGATAAGATCGGAAGCTTTCGGATGTTCATCATTTTATTTCCTGGAATATGACTCTTGAAAATAGGCAAAGATCCAAGTCCCTCACGAAATAGACCTGCATTTCCGACACCCGAAATTGATCTCTCAAAATCATAAGAAACACGCTCGACATCTTCCTTAAGACCAAGAAGAACAATTCCAATCGAAACTTCAAAAAGTGTTTCTTTGTTAACCAGAATTCTTTCTAAAGTTTCCTCACTGGAGTGCAAAACACTGTTGCTTTCAATATTTTTAACTTCTAGTGACGATGTGATCGAAAGCGCATGACTGACTCGACGTTTGGTTTCGAGCTGCTTTCTAACCTTATTGCGATCTGGTATTTGTAATTTTAATGAAAGTAAAAAAGAACCCGAATACTCAAAAATTGGTTGTAAGCATCCTTTCCAAGTGAGTTGAGGCAGTTCTGTGAGGGATAAAACTTTAACACTGTTCTGACCAATGCTAAGACCATCTTTTTCCCAGTTTACATCTGGAACCTCGCTAGATTTAAGCGATTCGCCAAAATATGATGAAAGCAAATCTAACCAGTTTTCTTCGGTCAGTTCTAAACCCTGATTTTGTAGCTCTTCAAGTATAGACTTAAGATGTGAATAGCCTTCTTTCTTTTGCACGCGCTCAAAGGCAAAAAGTTTCGTTTCAAACCCTTCAATTCCAGTCGACAGGCATGCCTTTCGGACCAAAATAATTTGTCCCTCAAAGCCGCTTGGCAGTCTCGTTAGTAGCTCCGAAAGTTTTGCAAAAAACTGGTCGCTAATCGGACCATCAAAGTTTTCCTCAAGTGTGCCGCTTGGAATTGGATTGCATGCAAATCCTTTTAGTAAGTGTCCCTCTGGGTGAGAGAGAACTCCCTCACCCAGATAATGTGACGCAATTATTGCTTTCGTTAGTGAAATTTTCATCGAGACCTTTCCTTATGCCCCAGATAAACATGTGGTTCGGCGATAAATCGCAGGAGAAGTTCCAAATGACCATCTTTCTGTCCATGAGAAACGATTCTTAAAACTGCAAGCGTACTTAACCCAAAAACCCATGAAAGAATCAGAGGCGCCGATAAAATGTTTAAGAGAACATTGCTAGCTGCTAAAACACCGAATGCCCCAACAATATGCCCCACTTCAAAACCCCAAAATTTTGATTTGGTCATATTGCTGGTTGGACAATTCTTCATTAGTTAACCAACCTTGAAATCAGATCGACGATACTTTGAGCTCCAAACAAGATGACGGAACCAATGACCGCATACATGAGATGCTGTTTGCTATTGGGATTCCCAGTGAAAAAGCTAAAAGCCGCAAAGCCTAAACCCATCACCGCGAAGATTGGCAAAATTGATCCGAGCAAAACTGATTTTAGTCCCATTAACGAAGATTCTACCGATGCTTGAGCAACAACTGATGTCGCAAGAACAATCAAACCAGGACTTACATTTTTCAAATTGATTTTCATTTTATTCCTTTCAAATTATTTAAGATCGACTATTGCTGTTCGGTAGCTTCTTGTTGCTGATATTTATCTTTGAGTTGGACAACGTAACGTTGGTTCGGAAGCATAAAGAGTTCAAAGCTCAAGCTGTCTCCCGACTGAGAAGCCCAAGCTCGACCGATTTTATTCCACGCAGTTTTCTTTTCTTCTTTTCCGTTTTGGCGAGAGATGTATTCTTTGGCGACAATGACGTCATAAAACTTATTGTTCATTTTTATTTCCTTTTCTTTTTTTAATTTCTTGAATTTTTAGATTTTGAACAGTCCACAGATAGTATTCGTAACAATCGAGAGTCATTTGACCGACTCCCTACGAGCTAGCCCTTCGAGAAACTCGTCATCATCGTCATCGAATTCATCTTCAGGACGATCTCGATCTGTGATTTCATTTTCTTGAAAGTCGATTCCAGATAACCGCTCTTCACGCTGGTGCTGCCTAACGCGACTTGTGATTTCTGATTGCGGTGAGTAATTGCACTCCCAGCAATGCGAATGTGTTCTTAGATGCTCGACAGCCCACATTCCACATCGTGGGCATTGTCCAAATCCTCTCATTGTTTCCTCCTTCGTGAGACTCGTGCGGCCTCGGAAGGAATAGAAAGCAAAAGAATGCCAAGATCAGGTTTTGAATAGAGACTTACATAAGTGCTTAATTTTTATGGAGTTTTATACTTTGTTGCAGGTCTCAGAGCTGAGACTATGAGACTTCTAGATTATCTAGAGTATCAGGCGTGCTAATAAATTGAGACTGAAATATCAAATTCTATGTTGAATAGGCTTTTAAAATTTTCTCAATTTTTTCAGGAACTTTCCACGCTCTATAGATTTGATCATTACTTTGCATTGCGGATTCGATTTTTCTGAGCCTATCGGAAGACCAATCTTTAACGCCCACCAAAATGTCGGATTTTTCCATAGCCTCATTAAAACTTCTTGAGGCACAAAATGAATCGACCAATGCATCGATCATTTTGTCTTTGGAAAGATGATTTCTCAGCAGGACTTCTAAAATTTCTTTAGCAGTATATTTGGTGTCGTCGATTTTCCCTCTAAGCCCCTGGAACTTACTCATCAAGCCGTATGGAATATTTTTTTCAAACATTACCGGCACAATCAGTTGTCTTCGGCATATCGCATATCCGATCTCGTGATCAGTCCATTTGCTTTCGCGAAAGTTATCTGTGATTATTGCTGCAGTTGCATCAGCTGTATCCAGTCGGGTCTCAATCTCCTTCAGCCATTCCTCAGATGGATCAATATCTTCATGAGCTAAAAATCCTTCGATTCCTAGCTTTTGCAAATCATTCTTAAGCGATGATAAGTAAACCTTGTCTTTACTCGAATGACTTAAAAAAAGATGAAATCTATTCGGTTCCCAGTTTGTCTGAATTGCCGCCGTAAACTCCTCAAAGAGCGAAGAGTTCAGTTTTAAAATACTGTCACTACTCGATTCAGCCAGTTGCTCGAAAAGGTATTTGTCTTTATTAAAATCAAAATCTGTATCTGCATCATATCCTCCACCAAAATTGATAAAGGACGCACCAGTTTCTTTTAAAAGGAAATTAATCTCAGCAAGCGTTTTTTCTTTTAATGCCGCTTTAATTTTTTGAATGAGACCTATACGACTTTTAGAATCCATAAATAGATTCTAAATTAGTCTCTATTTTGATTCAATTAAAAGACTTGCCTCAGACCTTAGTCTCTTTGAAACCAATCCCAGTTCTTTCGCTCTCCTAAAATACGTTGCACGAGACACATTCAAAATTTTAGCTGCTTTATCGCGATCCCCACCCGCATCCGCTAAAGCTTTTTGAAAACGCTTTTTCTCCTGCGAAACTAACGCATGACCAGTCTTTCCTAAAAACGATGCTATAGTTCTGGAAGTGAACTGCCCAGACAGCTCAGGAAGCGCCTGGCATACATCTTTCTCGCGAATGATTTTCCTTTCGCAACGATAGGCCATTGCCTCAATGACAGACTCTAGTTGTCGAATATTTCCAGGCCAATGATATGCAAAAAGCAAATCAATTGCCTGAGGAGTGATCGTGATTTCATTTTTAAATCGAGTCGAAAGAAAAAACGTAACCAATTCTGGTATGTCCTCAAGTCGATCACGAAGCGATGGAATACGAATTACATATTTTGCAATTCGATAATAAAGATCTTCGCGAAACTTCTTTTCAGAAACTGCATTCTCTAAATTTACGTGTGTCGCTGATATGCTTTTAAAGCTTACTGCTCGTTCTTCGGTCGATCCCACACGTTGAACTTTACGTTCTTGCAGAACCCGCAATAGCTTAGCTTGTTGATGAATTGGCATATCGCCGATTTCATCCAAAAAGACAAAACCACCTTGAGCTGATTCGAACGCGCCCACACGGTCTTTATCAGCACCGGTAAACGCACCACGAACATGGCCAAATAGCTCGGACTCGGCAATTCCATCATTAATAGCTGCACAGTGGACTGGATGAAACCGTTTTGATGGGTCCGAACTTTCTGCAATGGCCTTAGCAACGACTTCTTTACCAGTTCCTGTCTCGCCCTGAATAAGAATATCGCGAACGCCAACTTTTGCAGCCTGAATAATGTCAGCTTTCAATTTTTGAGTCTGTGAAGATGATCCAACCAACAAAGGTCCTTTTCGTCCATCTATGCAAATTGAAGAAGCGCGAATTTCACGATGCTTTAAAGTTTCAGAAACTGACTTTCTGATTTCATCAATACTTGAAGGCTTTGGAATAAAATGCGTAATGCCCGCATTCATAATCTCAATTAATTTTTTTGGATCGGTTTCGCCGCTGATAACAATCACATCAACTTCAGCATCTTTAGCTACAATTCTTCTAAAGATATCCAGACCAGTTCTGCGGTCGCCAACAAAATTTAAATCAAGTAAAACTATGTCATAAAAATTTGACTCTATTGCAATTAACCCCTGATCTAAATTTGAAAACGAATGTACATCATATCCTGAATTTTCAAAAACCAAAGGAAGTTGCTCCAACCAGGTCGCATCATCATCTAGTGCTAAGATTTTAGGTGATCTATCGAAAATCATACGCTTCCCTCCGTTGGTAATACGACATCAAATTTTGCCCCACCCAAATTCCTTGAATGGCTAGCAGAAAGCCTTCCGTGATGTGCCTCTACAATTTTTTTAGATACTCTAAGTCCGATTCCTGACCCATGCTCCTTTGTACTTTTCAACAATCTAAATACAGAATCTGCATTTTTAGGCAGACCCTTTCCCGAATCTTCGATGCAAACAGCTACAAAGTCTTTTTCTTCCAAAGCAAAGCGAACATGGATTTTTCGCTCACCAGATTCCAATTCGTTGATCGACTCCACTCCATTCTTTATAAGATTTGTAAACACCCTTTCTAATTGAACTGAATCATGAGAGATAAAAATTTCGTTATCTTGTTCAACGATGAAATCTACACCATTTGAAATTGGCAAGGAACGAAGTGTATTCAAAGACTTTTCCAATGTTTTATTTAACGAATTTTTTTGTGCTTTAATATGGATATCTCGACTTCCATCTAAAGTTGTATCAACAATATCCAAAAGGTCCGGTAACTTTAGCTGTGAAACCTTCAGAAGGTTCTTCATTCTTGCTTCAGTTTGCGATTCGCTTGCAAGATCTGAAGCGATTTTCAAAGACTGCAAAATCGTTTTTATGTCGTGAATAACACCTCTTGCAATTTGAGAATAGACATACTGTTCACGATCTTGGAAAGAGTCATTCAACCTTTCAGAAATCTCCTGAAGCTCTTTAGGCCACGAATCGCACGCAATCTTCTCCCCTGTTGAAGTATCAACAAGAGCCTGAATTGGACGCACAAGATGCTTTCGTAAATATTTTGTTTGAATGAATATACCTACACCAATCAAAACTCCAATGATGGTGAAGCAAATGAACATTACGGAGAAGTTGAAATACTCCAATAAAGATTTTTTCTCGGTTACAACTCGAACCAAAAATTTATCTTCTAAAAACGGAGCCTTCACTGTGGAGTAAAGAAACTTGTCGTTGACTGCACGAGTTTCAATCGACGCTGGCGAATCAAATATAGCTTCCGCTAAACCCATCTCTTTAGACATTTCGAGCGCCACCGGCTTCGGAGCCCCTCTATCGCCTAGCAACAGCTCTCCTGAAAGTCTTCGCGCTACAACCAGTGCTTTTTCATCCAGTTTAGCCTGAGCCGTTCTCGACTCGCTAGAGTAGTTATGTAACGCAAATCCCACAAATAAAATAAGAGTCGCAGCAAAAGCCAAGCAGCCGGATATCAGCCACGAAACATTCACATAATGTTGCAAGCTCTTAGAATTTTTCACTTACTTCCTTATTGTCTTATCAAAAACAACTTCACCTTCGGAAAGTTTGAAAACACTTACACCCCAAGGATTGTAAAAATATTTCTGCCCAGCTTTTTTAAAAACAGATTCAAATTCGTCTTTATTCGCGGGCCGTGCCTCACAAACCAATTCTGTAACCCCTTCAATAATTTTCAGAAGTGACTGAGCACTTCCACTGGCCGGAAATGCGGCAGCTCTGGACGGTTCCGCTAAAATCTCTTTGCCAAGACCGAAGTAGCCGAGTCCCTTGTCAGCAGGAGGAAAACCTTTCACAGTCATACCGTTGGCTTTCTTTAACTGAGGTGAGTTGTGCACAAATCCGTATTTGTTATCACCCCACCCATCTCCACCAACAAAAAATGTCTTTTGATTAATTTTGTAAATCAGGCCAATGATATAAGCCGAAACTTTAGAGTAGTTTGGAATCAGGACAATATCACTTTTGTGTTTACGATAAAATTTTTCGATCTCTTTGGGGTCTGGTTGTTCGCCCACAATTTTCAATTCGGCTACTTTCTTTAAACCGATCGAACTCGCTGTTTTATCAAACGCAACAGAAAAGTCTTTACAAGATATGCAGTCATCATTAACGATTGAAATATATTTTGCTGACTTCTTTACGCTCGATTTAGTTTCTTTAGCCAATACTTCAGCCATTGATTCATTTGATTGACCAATCGTCAGATGGATTTTATCCAACTCATTAACTTCTTTTGATGACGCCATCGTACTGACCGTTGGTGTTGATTCCGCGCCTTTTGCCACTAGTAAATAGTGATTGCTTCTGCGAGGCCCAACAATCAGCCAAGCATCTTCATCCTGTGCTTTTCGAGAGTTTTCCATCGCTTGAAGAGTGTCACTCGCATCATACAATTTTTGAGAATCTACTAGGTCGTATCCGCAATCATTCAGTTTTTTCTTAGTTAGATCTTTTCCAGTTTGAACAGCAAAGTCATACTCTTTCTGAAAACGTTCAGAGGAAGTTGTATCTTTTGGAGCAAGAGCCTCAAGAAAAAATACTTTGATAGGGATGAGTTTATTATCAGATGCAAAAGATGTACGTGCTATGATGAAAATGAAAAGCAATACTAAGCTTTTCATGTCGAAATCCTTTTCCAAGTCAAATGAGCAATGCCAAAAGACTCTTTCGGGGATGACAGAGTAACCTTATCTCCATCAACATTGGCAAATCGAAGAAGTGTTTTTCCGATTCGTTGTGGATTAGATGCTTGGGTTACTTGATGTGTGATTGTACCTTCGCTGACTTGATAAGTTCCGGAATAAAATAAAATAGAATCAAAAATATTTTTGGAATCGTTGTCCGATTTTGTTTCGACCGCTTTATTGATACTGACGCTCATATGACCGTCGGCAGTGTAAATCAAAAGACCGTGAACATCCTTACCCCAAGGTCTTCGATGCCCAGAATTTTCTTCGATTTCAAAACATTCAAGCTTGTAAGTCCCCACAAAATTTACTTTTCCCACCCATGCCCCCAATTTCAGCATGGTGGTGTTATAGATGAGACTTTTATAGTGTCAAATACATGAAATTACTAACGTTGCGCTCCATTAATTTGAGACTGAAGTCTCACGCCATATTCAATTAAATAGCTTTAATTTCAGGGAAACTTAAGCTTAACATCTTTTTAACAGTTATCTAAATAATTTCAGGACTTTATATAAATATAAAGCCATTTACTATAGTTATGCAGACCAATTGAATCCAAAGGAAAATATGTTCAGACTTACCATATATTTAGTCAAAGAAACCATTACGAATCTTGAAGATGTCGTCACCGAAAAATACAAAGATGAAGTAAATGAGATCGAAATAAAAAAATCAAAGGATTCTATTTTAGTTTTTAAAGAGCCAGAATCGTTGACTCCTGACTGGTATAAATACCTAAAGCCAAGAGTCGACGAAAGCCTTCTAAAAAAAACAATGTCGAGCCCGTCCGCATTACTTGTTTGTAAATTTGAAGATCGTATTTTCGCAATTAGTTTTGGCTACGGACGCTATTGCCTTGATGAAACCAAAGTTGTCCCTGATTTTGGTCTTAAGGTCTGTTTAAATACTCTTACGGGCGAAGAGATTAAAACCGTCGACAAAAAGACGATGGAAAAACTGGCCTTGCACACCCGCCAGCAGGCAGTCATACCGATAAATTTCAACACTTTTGATATTGAACTAGATCGAGATCTTATTAAATCTGTAGACGGCCATAGCGACCAAGATTTCGGAAAATACTTTAAAGGTGCTACTGCACTTACAATCGTGACAGAAAAATCAATCGAAGGATTATTTGAACTTTGTGAAACATTGCTAACCACATATCGAAAAAATAAATATAAAAATGAGTTCGGATGGATAGACAACGTAAAAATTGTTGTAGACCCCGAACTAACCACTGATCTTGATGGAACCCTGCTTAAAAAAATCCTAGACGACGATGCTTCAAATTGCTTCATTGGAGTACCGGAAATGGTAGACGATAGTCAGATCAAATTTTATAAAATTTCTGGCATTCGAAATGGCAGTGAATACCGATTATTTCCGTCTTTAGACATTTACATAAGTACACTTAAAGCCAAAAAACAACGATCAAAGAATCCGGAAGAGAAGCAAATTACACTGGATGATTTTTCTAAAGATTATGTTGTCGCCTACAATTGGGATGCGAAAGCATCTGAAATCAATAAATGGTCGATCTACAGATGCCTCCATGCAGAGCTTGAAAGAAATAAAAAAGTTTATAAGTTACTTGATGGAAACTGGTATGAAATCGACAAAGACTACCTAGATGAAATAGAAACCAAAATTAAAAATATTCCAGAATATAATTCAGCTTTGATTGATATGGAAATTGGAAAAAGAGAAGAGGACTACAACGAAGCACTTTCGCTTCACCTGAATGCTGCCAATTTAGACCAAGACTTTATTCAAATTGAAGGTCGCTCCAAATTTGAATTTTGTGACGTTTTCACAAAAAGCAAAGACATTATGCACGTGAAAAAATACTCCGGAGCAGCATCGATCAGCCATCTTCTTTATCAAGCTCATGTATCTGGAAGCATGTTCGCAAATGATTCGGAAGTGCGCGAAGAGCTAGCGAAGAAGGCCACCATTAAAAAACTTCAATTCCAAACAAAGGTAAATCCTCCTACATTTAAGACTAGTGACTACAAAATTATTCTAATTATTGGAGCCAAGAAAAAAGAAAAATTAAATAAGCTACTAAGCTTTTTCTGCAAGATCAGCATGGCTCACAAATATAGAGTGTTGACAAATATGGGCTTTGAGGTTGCCCATAAGGTAGTTGAAATAAAATAAAAATCTTAAAAGACTACTCTGTGGGTAAATTGCCCCACAGAGTACAAAAACTACTTCGTCTTATTAGCTTTCGTTTTTTTCATCATTTTAGAGCAATCTTCCTTACCCATGTTCTTCTGACATTGCTCCATCATTTGGCCTTCACACATTTTTCCGTCTTTGTGCATTTTCATGCAATCACCCATCATGGCGTGCATCTGGCCCATGTCCATTTTTCCACCCATCATTTCGTGATTCATACCCTCAGGCTTTTTTTCAGCTGCCTGATCAGTCGTGTGATGTTGCTGATGATCTTGAACTTGCGGTTCTTCTGCCTCCGCAGAGAAAGCAATACCTGCAACCATTGCTAGTGCTAAAATCGTTAATTTCATAGATGTCTCCTTTTTTGACTCGTCTCGCATCCATTGCAAAACGATGTTTATTCTTAAACCCGTTTAGCCACAACCACACTTGTCATTTGCGCAGTCTTTCTTTTTTCTGACGGTTGCTATTGCCTTTTGAGACAAAAACTTAACTCCAAAAATCACCGTCAACAAAAGACTCGAGACGAGTATCGCCTTTATAGTTTCCATCAGTTCTTGCTCTTTCCAAGTCGTAACGCATTTGCAATGACAGAGACTGAACTTAAACTCATCGCAGCAGCCGCAAAAACTGGACTCAATAAAATCCCAAAAAATGGGAAAAGAACCCCAGCTGCCACTGGCACACCAAGAGCGTTATAGAAAAATGCAAAGAACAAGTTCTGCTTTATGTTCGCAATTGTTTCCAAGCTAAGTTCTCGCGATTTCGCGATACCGTTAAGATCACCTTTGACTAAAGTAACCCCAGAACTCTTCATCGCAACATCCGTCCCAGTTCCCATTGCGATTCCAACTTCAGCTTGCGCAAGGCCTGGAGCATCGTTAATACCGTCACCGGCCATGCCAACCAGATAGCCTTGTGATTGATATTTTTTAACAATCTCTGCTTTCTGATGAGGAAGAACGTCAGCCACTACTTCATCAAGATCAAGCTTCGCCGCAACTGCTTGAGCAGTAATTTTATTATCGCCAGTAACCATCACGATTTTTAATCCCGACTGTCTTAACGTCTTTAATGCCTCGGGAGTTGTGGCTTTGATTGGATCAGACACTCCAATTAAAGCTGCAATCTTTTTATCAACAGATACAAACATAACGGTCTGACCGTCAGATCTAAGTTCATCTGCTGTTCTTTCTACTTCAGATAGGGTGATCGAATTGTCTATCATTAAAGCTTTATTACCGACATGAAGTAGTTTTCCATTTACAAAGCCAGACGCACCCTTGCCTGTTACAGAATTGAATTTCTCTACAGCTTGAAACTTCACTCCTTTATCTTTCGCAAATTGATAGATAGCATGCGCAAGCGGATGTTCACTTTCTCTCTCAAGACTTCCTGTCAAAGAAAATATCTCTTCTTCACTAAATCCGCCAAAAGTTTTAAGAGATGATACTTTTGGCTTTCCTTCTGTTAAAGTCCCCGTCTTATCCACAATCAAAACTTGAATCTTACGAAGAATTTCAATTGCGCTAGCATCTTTAAACAAAATCCCCTGCTTCGCTGCCTTTCCAGTTGCAACCATAATTGACATTGGAGTCGCAAGCCCAAGCGCACACGGACAAGCGATGATGAGCACCGCAATAGAATTTACGATAGCGTTTGCCAGCTTTGGATCTGGACCTACAGAGAACCAAACAATGGCTGTCAAAATAGACGCAAGAACTACAATTGGGACAAAATAACCAGACACGGTATCTGCCAATTTCTGAATTGGCGCTTTCGATCTTTGGGCTTCTGAAACCATTTGGATGATTTGCGCGAGTAGCGTTTCTCGACCTACTTTTTTTGCTTCAATAATCAAAGAACCAGTTCCATTAATTGTTGCGCCAATGACACTAGATCCAGATTCCTTTTCAACAGCGATGGGCTCACCCGTTACCATTGACTCATCAATTGAGCTATTTCCAGAAACTACGATGCCATCAACTGGAACTTTTTCTCCCGGCCTTACTTGTAGCTTTTCTCCAACCTTAATTTCATCCAATGGCACTTCTTCATAACTTCCATCAGCTTTTAATCTTCGCGCGGTTTTTGGGGAAAGACCCAATAAAGCCTTGATAGCTGCGCTTGTTTGACCTCTCGCCTTCAACTCAAGAACTTGCCCCAAGAGAACCAAAGCAACAATCACTGCCGCTGGTTCAAAATAAAGATTTACTAGCCCCGAGTGTTCATTCTTCATCGACTCCGGAAAAATGCTCGGCATAAAAACACCGAACAAACTAAAAAGATAAGCGATCCCCACGCCAAGCCCAATGAGTGTGAACATATTTAGATTTCTTGTTTTAAGCGACATCCAAAATCTTTCAAAGAATGGCCATCCTCCCCACAAAACAACAGGAGTCGCTAGCGCAAATTCAATATAATTCATCCATGCTTGGCTCTCATGAGAGGAAATCAAATGCCTTCCACCCATCGATACAAAAAGAAGCGGAATACTAAGTACGACCGAAAATATAAATCGCTTGCGCATATCTAAATATTCAGTTTGATCTTCTTCATGATCCGCTGTTAGTACGGTTGGCTCTAGCGCCATTCCACAAATTGGACAACTTCCAGGACCAATTTGTTTTATCTCCGGGTGCATGGGACAAGTATATTCAACATCTAAAGGAAGATTTGCTTGTTCCTTTTTAGGAGACAAATACTTTTCAGGTTCTCTATCAAATTTGGTTTTACATTTTGGATTACAAAAATAATAAGACTGACCCTTATAATCGGACGACCCGCCTTTTGCAGATTTTGGATCGACTTTCATTCCACAAACCGGATCGATAACTTCTGATGTAGTTTTTCCTTGTATTGAACAAGCACTGTGGTCATGACCGGGCTCGCCATGCTTAGGGTTGTGTTGATGATGGCCGCCATGCTCATGCGTGTGCACCGAGCTTTGTTCTTTATTTTCTACCGAGCAGCAATCTTTGTGTGATTCCATATAAATCTCTAACTTTCTAGTAAACTAGCTTTACTATCTCTTGAATTTTTTCTTCCGATTTAAATGAGTCGTCAGCGCTAAAAGCTTGCTTCACACAGCCTCTAAGATGAGTTTTAAAAACCTCTGCTTCGATGGCCTTAAGTGCTGAGGATGCCGCCTTAAGTTGCGCGATAATGTCAGGACAGTATCTTCTATCGATGATCATTCGCTCGATTCCTTCAATCTGCCCCTTCACTCGATTCAATCTTGATATATGGCTTGAATGATCTGGGTGGTGATCATTACTGCCTGCTCCGTCCTTGTGCTGTTCACCTTTCACCTTTTTTGGATTTTTAGATGCCTTAGATTGGTTCTGAGCTTTGCTTTGCATGACTGACTCCTCATGTTACAATATTGACTAATATACCCTACTGGGGGTATGGTAGTCAATATCAATGACTCAAAGGGAGAATTTATGGGAAAACTTGTTATATCAACAGCACTTAGCCTAATCGGACTTTTTGCATTTGCTGGAAATCCTCCAGCAAACTATCCAGCCGTAAATGGCGTCGTAAAAAAGATTGATCTACAAAATAAACAGATCACGCTAAAGCACGAAACGATTCCAAATTTGAATATGCCAGGAATGACGATGCCATTTGTCGTCGAAGATGTTCAAACCATACAAGGTATCCAAGTGGGTGATCAAATTCAATTTGCAGCTGACCAAAATGCAGATGGAGATCTAGTTTTAATTTGGATTGAAAAGACTAAACCGAACCCGCCTAATAACCTCCCCCAAGTGAACGGCCTTATTAAGAAGATCGACCTTTCCAATCACCAAATCACCCTTAAGCATGATGCAATTCCAAATCTTAATATGCCTGGAATGACAATGCCTTTCATTGTTCAAGACGCTCAAATGCTGAACGGATTTAAAGTTGGCGACCAAGTAAAATTCTCGGCGGAGCAAAATAACGATGGAGATTTAGTTCTTGTTTGGATAGCTAAAGCTCAAGCCACACCAATTACCGATCTAACGCCTGTTCTTTGCACAGGAACTGCGAATACCTCACCCAAAACAAATATCGAAGTTGACGTTCGCCAAGATAAGTACAGCACAATTCGATATGAATACGCCGAAGGCCCCTACAAAGGAACTGCATATATTAACTCAATTGGCGATATGAGCTTAAAGAAAGACGGTACTCATTTTCTATATCAAGCAGGCGATGGAAACTTAGACTCGAAATTAAGCTTTGAAAAAGTCGGTGATCAAATTCAAAACGCAAAGTTTTATAGCTTTAGCGCCGGAATGAATTTCGAACCTGTTCATTGTACATTTCAAAACTAATTCTGCCTCAAAGCTGGAAAATATTTTTCAAGCCTTGTCACAAATGGAGTCCCAAAATCGTATTTACAGATAACTGACCGCCAACAGGCTTATAAACATGAGGTTCAAATGAAAACAACACGCACACTTATCTTCTCAATACTTACCGCTCTCTCTTTAAATGTATTTGCTCACGGCGAAGATAAACCAGGACCTCATGGCGGCTACATTCGAATGCCCGGAGCTTTTCATACCGAAGTTGTGAAGGAAAAAAACGGATACCGAATTTACTTACTCGATATCAATTGGAAAAATCCTTCTGTTCTTGATTCCGAAGTCAAAGCATCCATTCAAGTCGGTAAAAACAAAACGGATCTTAGCTGTACAAAAGAATCTGATTCCTATTTATGTTTATCTTCTCTTCCTCAAAAAGGTGTATTGAATATCAATTCCAAACGCGAAGGCCAAGTTGGTGGAATTCCCTCTTCATACAATTTGCCGTTGAAATTCGAAATCCCTAAAAGCGAAATGCCTGAACACAAAGGCCACTAAGAAAAGAGCGAACCATGTTGGATAGAATCATTCGCTTTTCGTTAACAAATAGACTGTTTATCGTTGCTCTTGGCATACTGGTTACAGCTTACGGACTTTTTACTGTTTCAAAAATGCCTGTGGATGTATTTCCGGACCTCAATAGACCCACAGTGAATATTATGACGGAAGCCGCAGGCATGGCGCCGGAAGAAGTTGAAACCTTAGTTACCCTTCCGCTGGAGACCGTTCTAAATGGACTACCAGGTGTCGAGCGTGTGAGATCATCGACTGGGATTGGACTTTCTGTAATCTACGTTGAATTTGAATGGAACACTGATATCTATCGAAACCGACAGCTCGTTGCAGAAAAATTGCAGCTTGCGAAAGAAAAACTTCCCGCTGGAGTCACTCCGGTCATGGGACCAATTGCTTCGATTATGGGAGAAATCCAACTGATTGGACTTTCTTCAGAATCTAACGTCAGCCCTTTGGATCTGCGCACATTTGCTGATTGGACGATTCGCCCTCGACTATTATCTGTTCCTGGAGTTGCACAGGTTATTGCGATTGGCGGAGGCGTCAAACAATATCAAATTCTACTTTCCGCAGAAAAAATTCAAAAAAATCAACTCGCACTTAAAGACATTGAGGACGCACTTTCAAAGATCAGCTTAAATACGACTGGCGGATATATTGATCTAAATAAAAAAGAATATCTTATCCGCAACATAGGAACCATAAAATCAGAAGCTGACATTTTAAATTCCGCTGTCGGTCTTCATTTGGGAAGACCTGTTTATGTAAAAGATATTGCTGAAGTTAAACTTGGACCACAAATCAAACGTGGAGATGGAAGTGTTAACGGAAAACCAGCAGTTATCCTGAGCGTGCAAAAACAACCTGGAGCCAACACGGTTGAGCTCACCGAAAAAATTGACCAAGCCCTCAAGGAATTAGAAAAAAATCTTCCTGCGGGAGCTGCTTTTCACAAAGATCTCTTTAAACAATCCCATTTTATCGAAGCATCTATTCATAATGTTAAAGAGGCTCTACGGGATGGAACAATTTTAGTATTTTTGGTTCTTTTTATCTTTTTAATGAATGTCAGAACGACCGCTATCACATTAACGGCTATTCCTCTTTCGTTCTTGGTGACTGCCATTATTTTTCACTTCTTCGGACTCTCTGTAAACACCATGACCTTAGGAGGCCTTGCCGTCGCCATCGGAGAGTTAGTTGACGATGCCATTGTTGACGTGGAAAACGTCTTCAGACGGCTCCGTGAAAATAGACTAAAATCTCACCCCCTTCCAACTCTTCAAGTTGTTTACAATGCTTCAAGTGAAGTTCGTAACTCTATTGTTTTTGCAACCGTCATTGTCGTCTTAGTATTCTTACCACTGTTCTACATGAGTGGCATCGAAGGAAATTTATTCGTACCACTCGGTTTGGCTTATATCATTTCATTAATCGCATCTTTATTCGTGTCTTTGACGATCACACCAGTTCTATGCTCGATACTTTTGAATAAAGATAAATTGATCGAGCATGAAGATGGAAAATTAGTAAAATGGCTGAAAGCCAAAGATAAAAAGCTGTTAGAAATTTCTCTTCACAACCCAAATCTAGTTTTTGGAGTTGCGGGAGTTCTTTTTATAGGATCACTTGCTTTGATCCCTTTTATGGGAAAAGACTTCCTACCAAAATTCAATGAGGGAACTGCCACAATTAGCTTATTGTCGCAGCCAGGAATTTCTTTAGATGAATCTAATAAAAAAGGAACCGAGGCTGAGAATTTAATTCTCAGTGTTCCTGAAGTTAAATCAGTTGCGAGACGAACAGGAAGAGCTGAACTCGACGAACACGCCGAAGGTGTTCATTCTTCAGAGATCGATGTTGATTTCAAAGATACAGGAAGACCACGAGAAATTGTTTTAGCTGAGATTCGTTCAAAACTAGATAAGCTGGAAGGTGTGTACACAGGAGTTGGCCAGCCAATTTCTCATCGCCTAGACCACTTGCTTTCTGGCGTTCGAGCGCAAATTGCGATTAAACTCTTCGGACCAGATCTGAAAATTTTAAGAATCAAAGCGGCAGAAATCCAAAAAGCTATTGAAAGCACGAAAGGGCTTGTTGATCTTCAAGTCGAACAACAAGTTCTTATCCCACAAGTCAAAATACAACTTATGCGCGAAGAGGCAGGGAAATTTGGGATTGTTCCTGGGGATCTTTCGCAAATGCTCGAAAAGGCTTTAAATGGTGAAGCTGTTGCACAGGTTCTCGATCAACAAAAGACTTTCAATGTCTATATGAGATTCGATGACAAATCTCGCGGCGATTTAGATTTGATGAAAAAGACTGTTTTAAAAATTATGCCTGACGGGCAAAAAGTAACTTTAGACATGGTCGCAGATGTTTACGAATCAGAGGGACCAAATCAAATTAACCGCGAAAATGCTCAAAGACGAATTGTAGTTTCAGCAAATTCATCGGGCCGAGATCTAGATTCGCTAGTGAGCGAGTTAGAATCTAAAATCAAAACCCAAGTGCAAGTACCCGAAGGTTATTTCGTTCACTTTGGTGGACAATTTGAAAGTCAGAAATCAGCAAGTCGACTTATTTTGATGCTAGGACTTCTTTCATTGATTGGTATTTTCGTTGTGCTTTACGCTCACTTCAAGTCTTCGTTCATCGCAGCGCAGATCATGCTGAACATTCCTATGGCTTTAATCGGAAGTCTAATAGCGATTTTTTTGAGCGACAGAACCTTTTCAATTGCCACTATGGTTGCCTTCGTCACACTGTGCGGAATCGCTAGTCGAAACGGCATTATGATGATTTCCCATTATTTACACCTCATGAAGTACGAGAAGGAAACATTCACCAAAGAAATGGTGATTCGCGGTTCTCTTGAAAGACTTGTCCCTGTTTTGATGACGGCCCTTACAGCGATCCTTGGACTACTTCCTCTAGTTCTCGCCAAAGGTGAACCTGGAAAAGAAATTCTTCATCCTGTCGCAGTCGTTATCGTTGGAGGTCTTATCAGCTCAACCCTGCTTGATATGTTTGTAACCCCAACCGTTTTTTATAAATTTGGAAAGCGATCTGCTGAGAAAAATATTAAAGCGGAAAAAACTGAAGAACTAAAATTAAATAAATTTTCAAACCAATAGGAGAACAACAATGAAATCGCTATTAACAACCCTTACCACCCTAATTATCGGCCTTACAGCTTTTGCTCACGAGGGTCATGACAAGACCCCAGGTACGCTGACTGCTCCCCATGGAGGCCAACTCAAAGGTACTTCGCAACTTTATGTTGAGCTTGTTTCTGATTCTGCTGGTTTTAAACTTTATACCGTAGACCACGATCTTAAAACAATTCCTGTCAAAGATGTAAAAATTGAAGGTACTGCAAAACTACCAAAACAAAAACAATCTGAGAAATTAGCCTTGAGCACTTCAGAAAGCTTTCTTGAAACAAAAATCGATGCAAAGGGATCTCACCGCTATACCGTAGATTTGAAAGTAACTTACAAAGGAAAGACTGAAAATGTTTCCTTTAATGTTGAACCACAAGAATAGTTAGATCATTTTTTAAGAGGTTTGTATGAGTGGATTTAAGTTTTACCTTGGCCTTTTTCTGATTTTAGGAGTCGGCACTACCGTGCTTGCTGACCATCCAAATGAAGGCAAGGTTGCAATTTCTCAATTGATTGAAGAGGCTGAGCAAAACAGCTTGGAAATCAAACAGACTGAAGAAAACTTAAATTCACTCAAGTCCAAATTAAACAGTCAATATGGAAAACTCTCGCCTAAGATCTCTGTTGAAGGCGGACCTCAATCAACCAAGTATGACGACGAAAAATCCAATGCAACTGCTCTTTACGGGAAAGCTGAATGGAATCTCTACAACGGAGGCTCTGACAAAGCCGTGATGGATCTATCAAAATCAGAAATTGAAATTCAAGAAAAACGCCTTAAATCTTTGAAAAATAAAGTGAAAAAAGAAGTTTCAAAAATTTATTATGAACTTCAATTTATTCTTGAAAGCATTTCGCTCAAGCAAAAGGCTCTTGAGCTCAATTCACAACAAATGAAAATTGCCAAAGCGAAAAATAGCTCTGGCTTCACAACCAGCTCAGATGTACTTGAATTTGACTTGCGTGACTCCACCCTTCAATCCGATTTAGTTTTGCTCAATCAACAACTCGATCAAAAGTCTCGTGACCTCGATGTTTTGCTTTCAAGAAAGAATCAAACTACTCCTGAAATTGTTAAGGGTCACTTGGTTCGAGAAACATTTACCTTAAATCGCGACGAGCTTTTGGTTAAAATTCAAGAAAACAATGATCAACTTTTGTTATCAAAAATTGAATTGCAACTAGCTGAAACGGAAAAGCGTCAAGCCAAGTCTCAGTTCCTGCCAAAACTCGACTTAGAAGCCCGCTATGGAAAACTCGCTAATGACGAGAAGGTCTTTAATGATAAAGACAACTATTCAGTCATGCTTAAATTCAACGTCCCCCTATTCTCGGGATTTGAAGATTACAACTCTGTGAAAAGCGTCAGTGCAAAAGTGGCTTCTTCACAAATGGCCATCGATCAAAAAAGCATTTCTTTGAGTGCAGAACTTGATTCATCGCTTGCCGAAATTAAAGCTTTGAACGCCAGACTAGACCTTGAGGAAAAAAACTTAGAACGATCTGAAAAGTATTATAAATTAACACTAGACGAATACAGACGCGGAGTTAAGAACTCGCCGGACATGGTTGGCGCTTCAGAAAGACTTCTTGAAGCTCGCATTAGAAACCTGGAATACAGACGGGATCTCATGCTAGCGAGAGCCAAAATTCAAGAGCTCACTGGCGAATAATAATTTAATCCCAGTGTCACAAATCCCCTCTGCTGATCGTATTCCATATAGAGGTAGTGACTAATTCAAGTATGGAACTTTTAAATCGAACTGATGAAGAATTGATGGTTTTGTATCAGAACGGATCGGAAGCGGCCTTCCAAATCCTATATGATCGACACTCATCCAAGATTTTTGGATTCATTAGCTCTCGCATTAGCAATAAGGAAACAGCGAACGAAATTTTTCAAGATGTTTTTATCAAGATCCATAAGTCAAAGCAGCTCTACAACAAAAGCCTACCTTTGCTTCCATGGATATTTACGATCACAAGAAATGCTGTTTTCGATTACGCGAAAAGAGGCAGTAAAGTTGAAACAGCAGTGCCTATCGAAGAAATAGATGAGCGAGCTGCGATGGAAGACCAGAACGAACTTGGGCTTGATTTGAAGCCATCGTTGCTAAAGCTTCCTACTCAACAAAAACTAGCTGTTGAAATGCGATACTATGACGAAAAAACCTTCGAAGAAATCGCTGAAGCACTGAACACATCGCCTATGAATATTAGAAAACTTGTCAGTCGCGGAGTTAAAAGACTAAAGGAAATAATCAAGGAAGGAGAAAAGTCATGAAAAATCAAAACCAAGATTGGCTCAAGGATTACTCTGATTTTTTAGACGCAGAACAGACAACAGTTCCAAATCAGTTAACAGCAAATGTATTTTCAAAGATTAAACAATTACTTTACCCTTCTGCCGTTTCTGTTTTTTCGAAAATCTTCGCCATACATGTTGTTACTGGATTTTTTTCATTAGCAGTTTGCAATCAGTTTGGACTGAATCCATTTAAAACATCCCATTCGCTGTCAGATGTATTTATGGACCTCGGCGGACATGGCTTCTGTATGGTTGCGTGCGGAACTCTATTCATCAGTTTCAGCATTTTCCTAGCAGGATTCTTCTTAACAATCGAAGAGACTAAAGCCCTTCGCAAAACAGAATTTCTGCAAACGCTCGCTCTCGGCCTGATATCTATTGGATTATTTATGGCTGTTGGAGCTGAGGTCGCTTTAACATTTGGTGGCCTTTGGATACTTGGTGGTCTTATTGGTGGTTTTGCTGCCACTGAAATACTGTGGCAGCTTAAAAGATCTTAGTTCTTATCACTCTCGAAAGGTTGACGACTAAGCCATCGGCTGTAAGTATATGCACCGAGTCCTACAAAGAGGACCGACCCAATCACTAGAATTCGAAAATCAGATGTTTTGGGGAGCAACGCTCCAGCTCCGTACAAAAACAAAGTCGCAACTCCAGTCAATGCACTTGCAAAACCATTCACTTGGCCGCGCACTTCAGGATTTATCCCAGTTTGTCTAATCTGCATTTCTCCAAGACTAAAACCATATAAGCCAATCCTAGAAAATAGAATAAATACTAAAAATCCAATCTGTCCCCATAGATACTGACTTGAAAAAAAGAAGAACAATCCGATTAACAGCATAAAACTCTGAAAAAGAATTAAATTCTGAGTGGATTTCTTCAATCCATTTTTTTTAACAACATAAGGAAAAACAATTGTCGCCGCCAACCCGAAAAATGCACCGGCTCCTCGAAAGCTTCCAATCGCCCATTCTGGAAGCTTCCAAGCATCTTTCAGAAAGCCAGCTAGTAAAACCCCATGAGGGCTCAATACAGATAGCCAAAGAAATGAGTATGCTAAAGCTACTGGCGCAATTGGCTCTTTGAAAAACGCACGCCAGCCGTCTGATAGTTGCCGTAAAATTGTTTCTTTACTTACTTCTGAAGTCGTGACTTTTTTCGATACCAGATCAGGTCTTTCCTTAAAGATTGATTGAAGTATCGCGAGCTCTGGAAAAAATGAAATAACATTCCAAAGTGCAACAAGGTAAAATCCCATCAATGCGGTTGATGAATTAATAAGAAGAATAAAACCTGCAATTACAGGCGAGGCAACTTCAGTAAAAAGATCTAGCTGTTGTAAACGACTATTGAATGAGGACAACTCATCTGGATGAAGACTTGAAGGAACAAGATCACTTGATATCGCGATGTCCATAAATGATGAGCCCAACGAAGCCAAAAATCCACCAGCAACCGAGCTGAAAAAAGCCAAAATTGCAGAAAGAGAATTCCAGTTTGTTTCGGCCCAATTTAACGACGCCAAAGCAGCTATGGAACCTGCGCCGACTAAAACACCTATTAGTTGTAAAACAATTCCTAACCTAGCAGTCTTTTTTCTATCTATTCGATCAATAAGTGAAGCAATCTTTGGAAGCAATAAAACATTCAATAGTTTCGCAATTAGATAATATAAAGCTGCGATTCGCAACTGATCAGGAAATATCTTGAGCAATACAAGTGGAACTGCAAAATCCCAAGCTTGATCGCCTGAACGAGTTAACAAACGGCCTAATAATAGTTTTCTCGGCAAAGTTAAAAACATTTCAGTCATCACTTCATAAAGCTTCGCATGATGTCTATCAATTCCTCGCCAGCTTCAGCAGCAAGCTTTTTATCTTTAGCATCGACAATATGTTCACGTATGTGCCCTTCAACAATTTCAGCAGTAAGGCCATTTAAAGCACCGCGAACCGATGCCAATATCTGCATGACTTGATACTCATCAGCCTCAGATTCAACAGCCTTAGCAAAAGCCTCAAGCTGCCCCTTGATTCGGTTTGTGCGGGCTAAAATCTTATTTTTTCCATGGATGGTATGTGCCATGCACTTTTAATATAGTATAGGGGGGTATACTACAATTATTAACGCACATAGCAAGTAGTCATAATTGTCGTCATCAAACTTGTGTGGCATTTTGAAAATGTTGAATCAGAAGGTAATTTTGGCAAATTTATTCGAAGTATTATGGATTTTTCTAAAGTTAGGATTCACCTCCTTTGGAGGTCCCATCGCACATCTCGGATATTTTCATGACGAGTTTGTTCTTCGCCGAAAATGGCTAGATGAGCACGCATACGCGGACCTAGTTGCCCTTTGCCAGTTCCTTCCTGGTCCCGCCAGCAGTCAGGTCGGAATGGCTTTAGGATTTTCAAGAGCAGGATACTTCGGTGCCATTGCTGCCTGGATCGGATTTACACTGCCATCAGCAGCCTTGCTCGTCTTGTTTGCTTTCGGTATTTCTAGTCTGACTGGAACCATTCATTTATCTTATTTGCATGGATTAAAAATTGTCGCGGTTAGTATTGTAGCACACGCAATTTGGGGAATGAGTACAAAGCTTTGCCCTGATAAGATCCGCGCGACAATGGCCGTTGTCGCGGCCATCTTAGCATCTTTGATGACATCGGCACTTGCTCAAATTGGAATCATCGTAGCGGGCGGAGCTATAGGGATTGCACTTCTTAAGAACAATGATCAACTTCCTCACTCTCCATTTTCGACCAAATCATCTCGCCGTGCTGGAACATTTCTATTGGCAGTCTTTGCTGTAATTTTGATAGGACTACCTCTGCTTGCAAGTCTATACAACAACGTCGCCTTGAAACAATTCGATAGCTTTTACCGTGCTGGCTCTCTTGTTTTCGGTGGAGGTCATGTTGTACTACCTCTTCTAAAAAATGAAGTAGTCACTTCTGGATGGGTTTCTAACGAGTCATTTATGGCAGGCTATGGAGCCGCCCAAGCAATCCCTGGCCCACTCTTCAGCTTCAGTGCTTATCTAGGCGCTGTCTCAAGTGTTCAGCCCTCTGGAATTATAGGCGCACTTATTTGTCTGATCGCTGCCTTCCTACCATCTTTCTTACTAGTGTTGGGAGTTTTACCTTTTTGGGAAAATTTACGAAAATTCGATCAAATGAAGTTCGCAATGAAAGGTATCAATGCCACCGTCGTAGGCTTACTGCTAGCAGCATTTTACAATCCTGTTTGGACAAGTGCGATTTTCACAGCCAAGGATTTCGCGATTGCCATCGGAGCTTTCCTTTTACTGATGTTTTGGAAAGCCCCCTCATGGCTAGTTGTGATTCTGACTGCTGTTGCTGCCGGACTATTGACTTAATTATTGAAATCTTTTCGCCTCTTCAGGAAATATTGAAATCGGCTTCCAATTGATTTTCAAAACATCACGGGAAGCCTTTTCTATTTTCTGGACACATTGCCTAGAATGACAATTCTCAAAATCAGAAACGGCATATCCAAGCTGTAGCAAAGCGGTTAAAAACATAAGTCGAACAAGTAGAGTTTCCATAGAAACATTCCTTTCTTTGAGAGAAGACATTTTGAAAGCGCAAACCAACATTCGCCTTCAAAACTTCATTTTCCCTCTGGTTTATTAATTTAAAATTTAATAGGTGCTGACCCAAAATTCTGGGTCAGCTAGGTCAGCAGATTCCGTGAATTCAAATGAATCGCTGTGAAAAGCTCATGAGAAGTCATGAGCTGAAATGAATCGGAAAAAACGTGTTCGACTTAGAGCTTTTTTGCCAACTTGTTAATATTATTTAGGTTCTTCTTTTTCTGCTATTTCACTTCGGGTAGTTCTGGCATGAACGTATAACTAGCTGAATTGACTAATTTTTTCAAGTTACATTTTACTGGGTCAGCACAACACAGCAGATTTTTACTAGAATTCTAAATTAATACCTTTTCTAAACCTCCAGATCTTCAAAATAGTATGTACAAATGCCATACAATTTGATATAATTTATCTAATATGAAGTATGTTTGGAATGAGCTTAAAAGCAGAAATAATTTAAAAAAACATAAAGTTTCATTTGAAGAAGCTCAAAGTGTACTAGAGTCTGGTGATTATCTTGTGGTTGTAGACACCAACTCCGATGAGGAAAGATACAAAGCTTTAGGCATGTCGAGATTATTAAATCTACTTCTGGTCATTTATACTTATCGCGATGAAGATTTTATTCGAATTATTTCGGCACGTAAAGCCACAGCAAAAGAGGTCAAACTATGGCAAAAAGAAAAGTAATCTCAAATTCGATCAATCAAGAATTTGATTTTCAAAACGCAGTTCGTGTTAAAGGCAAAACTCCGACACGATCAGAATTAAAAACCTTATTCAAAGAAAAGAAAGAAGCTAAATTTACTACCCGTCTAACTGAAACAGATTTTTTACGACTTAAACAAATCGCTGCCAAAAAAGGAATCGGATACCAGACTCTACTTGGTCAAATTATTCACGACTATGTAAATGGTCAACTGGCTGATGTAGAAGAACTCCGAAAAATATTTCCAAATATTAAATTTAAAGCAAGTTAACTAAACATTTGGCACAGCCGTTCATTTTAAAAAATTATTAATTCTATTTTCCACATAAGCTTTCATAAAAAAGTTATATTTTTTCAAGTTACTTTATAATTAACAATATTTTACATGAGAGTGTTTTTAATCTTTTAAGAGTTAAACTCGCTAACAATCTACTTTTTCCAAATTTTATAAAAAAGAAATGTTAAGCTAAAAAATTCAATACTTAGAATAACATAAATCAGACTATATAGTTCAAGCTGCTTTAGCTTAACTATTAATGGATAATCAAGCACAAGTATAATTGCTAAACAGGCTATATAACTAACTATAATGAGATGACCTTTAAACATATCCGACTCTTTCATTAAAATAGAAAAAATTATTGTAAATTCTTATTTTTAAACTGATAGTAAATATATCAATACTTTTTATAAATATCACTTTGAGAATCCCATCTGTATGACTCACCATCAGCTGTAACAAACAATAAATAAGTATGACCATCAGATTCATAAGAGAATTCAGAATCACGTATTTTAAAATCTAGAACATATCTCTCATCATCACTTAGGTGATAGTTTTCACACCCACTTTTGAGTGCGTATAATCCATCTTTTGTTGTCGGAAATCTTTGACAGCTCAATTTATATTTTTTAAGTAATGAACTTAGTGTATCACCGTTTGCTACTATTTGCTTGAACATGTGTTTTCTTTCATTTCGAGGTAACTTTGGCAAAAGTAAAATAAATCCTATAATAAAAAACAACATAGTGCCAATATAAAAAACAATTTTCTTTTTCATTTTAATCCTTGATCGTTTTCTTATATTGAATATTTATTTGCTATTATCAGACCTCAACAAAGTATCATGGTAGAGCTTGCCTGATTCCCAAAGTAACGCTGTACCATTTATCCCATACAATCTATAACTTGTACCATCTGATTCATAAATAAATAAATAAATAAATTATTTTTTTCAGTTATATTTAAAATAATTAATTCTTTTTTTAATTCTTTTATATTTCCGCATTTTTCATTAGATAAGTTATTAAAATCTTCGTTTGACGTCGGATATACGCCACAATTTTCTTTATATTTATCAACTTTAAATGTTATTAAATTTCCGCTTGCTGATAAAATTTTGACAGGCGCAGGTTTGTTATTGCTCAGCCCAAGCTTTGGTAAGGCAAAAAACAAACCAGCTATTAAAACTGTACATATTGAAAAGACAATAAATATTTTCTTCATTATCTTCCCATGTTATATGTCATAGAAAAGTCATGCAAATAAATATATCGATATTTACTCACAAAATCGTTAGCATCATGTAGAATAGACAAATGTCTTGCTCTACGATTAAAGACTTTGGATATACAATTAAAATCAAAACCCAATACTCATTTTTTTCACAATGCCAACAGACCAACCAAACTCAAATTAATCAAATAGTTGACATGAATACTGGTCTTCTCAAATACATCTTCCTAATCACTGACAATGGAAAATAAATCATTTTAGACTTTGAGTGATAAATCTTAATTTATCACATATTCATTCTATATCATTTTCATTTACACTAAAATCTCTAAATTTTGCTTTGGAAATAAGCTCAAAACCATCTCTTTTAGACTGATAAATAAAAGATGTACCATAGCCATTTTTCAATACTACCAACCCACCATAATTCTGAAAATTATAACAATCACTTTTGATATTTAGAACTTCCAAACCTTCTGCACTTGTTGGAAAACGTCCACATTTTTCTTTAAATTTTTTTAATCTATAGCCAATCGATGCTATATTTGTATAAGTTTTTTGACTATCAAACTCGAGAATCAAAAAAACAGAAAACACTAAAGTTATTATTATTAAAGAAACTGTAATTATTTTTTTCATATGTTCATATATTTTTAAATTTAAAATTATCTTCATTAATCTGCATTATAAATCAAATCCTTATCATCAAATGTAATAAACTTTCCATTAATACGAACAGCAATACGATATGTTTTTGAATCTGATTCATAATTTATATCGCTAAAATAATTTGAATTTACAACCTCATCAACACCGACACCATCTACACATTTGTTATTTTTTAATTCAGTCAAAAAACCACTGGTGGTAGGAAATACTTTGCATTTTGCTTTATATTCTTGCAAATATTCTTGTAATTTATAGATAATAATTTTTTTCTGCGAAGTTCCTTCTCTCTCATTTATATCAAAAAAATGAAAATTGAAACTTGACGCTAGTATATACAGAAAAATAAATAGAGTTAAACTGATATAAATAAATTTCTTTTTAATTAACAATACCATAATATACCCTTAAACTATTTAATCTTATAGTCTTTTCCATCAATTTTAAGATTATGAATATATGATTTAGATACTATAAAATAGTTCCCATCACCTAAAAAATACTCATATTCAAAACCATATCCATTATATAGCGTAAGCGTGTTATAATTTTTAGCGTCATAATTACTGCATGAGCCTACTGTGTTCAATACATTTAATCCTTTTCCAAGATCAGGAAATTTCCCACATAATTTTCTATAATCCTCAAGCCGAAATAAAATAGTATTTAAATTTTTAAAATGCAGTTGATGATCCAAATGAACTAATAGAGGTAATGATGCATACAAAATTAGTAAAAAAAAACTGCAAATATATATTTTTTCAAATCTATTTCTCCTCTACACCGTAATATATTCTAAGTTAATCATTTCTATTTTTACTCCAAAAATGAAAGGCTTTCTGATTAATAATTGCAGAATTAAATTACAATTAAAATTAACATTACACATGAATCGTTTTTAAACGACAAAAGTGGCTTCAGTCAATCCTAGCTACCAAATAAAACTTATTCTTTATCTCAGAAGATAATTGAATATGGCAGTCTCACATTATAGGATCTGAGGATCGCTCTTGCAACTCCTCAACATTTAGGTCAAATAACATTTACATTAAAAACTTGACACTACCGTACCAAATACGGTGCATTTCTTCTTGTGTAGAACGTCATCTGGCACCCAAAAGCAAAAGAAGCTATCAGTAAATTTCCTGAATCAGTCAGAAAAGAATTGGGGTATTTGATTTGCAGATTACAACTTGGAAACACCTTGTTGATGCCTCATTCGTTACCAATGAAATCAATAGCCAGTGGTGCTTATGAACTACGTGTTCGCGGTGGAGATGGCATTTATCGTTCTTTTTACTATACCAAAGGTGTACATGGAATTTTATTATTTCATGCTTTTAAAAAGAAAACTCAAAAAACACCACTTGATGAAATTATTTTAGAACAAAAAAGATTAAGCGAACTTTTAAAGGATTAAGCATTATGAAAAAAAATAAAAAATCAATCATTACAAAAACACCAACTGAATTAGCTGCAGCATTAGAATTGGATCATTCAATTGCTTTAGAATGGGAATTACGCTCTCAGGTCGCTGATCGTATCATGAGTGTTTTTGACACTCAAAAAATGAAGATTACTGATCTTGCAAAAAAAAGCTAAAACATCAAGAGCCAGAATTACTAACATACTTAATGGTGACACCTCTGGCATCTCATTAGATGTTTTACTTCGCGTACTCAGTTGTATGGGCAAAAAATTAAAGTTAGTTTCTCAAAAGCTGCATAATAATGTGCATGAGGCACCTATATCAATCAGCAGTTTTTACAAACGAATCGCACATCAGTTTTTCACCAAGACTACCATCATAACCTTGCTCGAAAATAGTCAATTTACTCGGGGTTACAACCTGATTTTGGCGCTGTACCTCTAAACTCATCGCAAACAAACTCTCTTGCTCAAGCAAAAGACTCTCGTAAACATTCAGATTCACCGACACATCCCCATGATCTACATTAATAACACGTGGATGATGTGCACTAAAATCATGAGATCCAATTACAACGAGCACTCTTTCACTAACCGCTGAAACTACATTATTCTCGTACGTTGTGTCTTTAACTTCAATATAGCAATCAGCTGATTCATTAATGCGTCCACGCCATACACCCTTTTGCAAATCAGCACTCACACTCAAAGATATTACGTTAAATAAACAAAATACGACTAACCAGAGACATTTCATATAAACCTTTACAAAAATAACTTTAAAATTCATCAAATAAAATGCAATCTTAAAACTTGATCTCAAAGACTCAAGCTATTTATCAAAATGACAGTCATCGTTAGTTGATTTTTTATTCAAAAATATATGTGAACAATCCACAACCAAACAAGTTATTAGTCTAGTTTCATTTACATATTAAAAAATGTCGATTCATATTCTCCAACAACGACTAAAATATTTTAAGAGGAGAATATATGAAATCAATACTCTTAATAGCCTTTACATTAATCTCAACACCATCTATCTACGCGTTACCAACACAACAAATTCAAGATTTAGATGCCAGATATCAACTCAGTGATCCATACACTAAACTTGTCAACGATCGTGGCGATGGCTATGAAAATCTTTACGGAACTCGCAATTTTCGAGCTGTTTTAAAAGGAATTCTCTACCGCGGCGGAGCTAATAACAAATACAACAAATACGGTAAAAAAGACAACCAGAACCCCTTGCCAAATATCGGAATTCAAAATCTTTGCGAAGAAGGCTTTAAATCAGCTTACTATCTCTACGATACGAATTATGCTTCTGCTCCACATCAGCTAAATTGCACAGATTTAAAAGGGCAAAAAAACAGTTTCGTTTATAATCAACTCACAGCGTTTAATGATAAAAACACTCGCCCATTCTTAGAAACAATCTTTAATGCCCTAAAAGGCAAAGTCGCATCTCCGATTTATATTCATTGCTGGAACGGATGGCATGCCTCTGGCTTAATGGCCACTCTTGCACTCAGACAGTTTTGCGACTACTCACCATCGCAAGCCTTAAATTATTGGACAAAAAATACTGATGGCAATAGCTCTGGATATACAAGTGTTAAAAATAAAATTCAAAACTTCAAACCTTACGCTGATTTAACAATTTCAGCCGAAGAGAAAAAAGCGATCTGTTTGTAAAAATAAAAAAGGCAGTGAGATCGCTCACTGCCTTTTAAAATTCATTTACCAATTATAACTCTACTGAGACGTAAAAAGTCGACCCGTAATCACATACACTTTTTCATACTGATTAAACCAAATTTCTTCATAATCAATATGATTTGCTTCTCTTTTAATTTTAATTGAAATTTGTGTTTTATCATTAGGACTCGGAGTAATCATTTCTAACAATTGGCCGTCATACGTTCCTATGACTTGATTTTGATCATCTATAACGTTTTGCCCGTCTAATTTCCACTGAGCAGAACCCAAATCTTGAGCGACTATTCCACAATCAAAAAAACCACCATCTAAAGAAATAAAGTCTTTTCCTTCGGACCATTTCATTTGCATGGGCATACAACGAACACCCTCTCCCTCGCCTTTGAATTTCCAGTAACCAAAACCTGTCCAATCACCCGACACTCCAGCTTGAGCAGTTAATCCGATCAACATTGCAGCAACGATCACTATTTTTTTCATCATATTTCCCCCCTCACTCTATTAGATTGAATCGCAGTGCATGAACTGTCAAAAATGATATGACAACTAGACTAATTTCATTTAATTCCATAAATATAAGTCATTGCATCGATTAATTTATCTATGCAATTTTACACACTCATACATGCCTAAGTCTAAACTTCGAGGAATTATGCAAAAAAACGTTGCGTCTAATATAGCCATCATCATGGCCTTACCATCAGAATCACACGGTCTTTTCGAGAAAGAAAACATCCATATTTATTACTCTGGCATCGGCAAGATAAATGCTGCAATGAAAGCTATGGAAATCATCCACGCTAAAAGATACAATCATATTCTTAATTTAGGTTCTGCCGGCAGCTCAACTTTCACAACGCATTCTTTAGTTGAAATCAATCAATTCATCCAAAAAGACATGGATATATCACCTCTAGGATATAAAATTGGCGAAACTCCAATGGATGAAATTTCATACCATATATCAGTCGATCAGTTTTTAACTGATTTACCGAAAGGATCATGTGGAACTGGTGATAGTTTTGAAATAGGTCAATCAAAAATCAAAGCCGATATTGCCGATATGGAAGCCTACGCGATCGCTAAAGTATGTTTAAAAAATAATATCAAATTTACTTCAATTAAGTACATTACCGACGGGGCCGATCATAACGCTCATAATGATTGGGAAGCTAATCTTATTACCGGAGCACACAAACTACTTGAGATCTATAAAAAAATAAGTTCTAATTTTTAATCTATGAAAACAAAAGACGAAATAGTTAGTAACTGGCTTCCAAGATATACAGGTGTCCCAATAGACCAATTCGGAGAATATATTTTACTCACGAATTTCAACAATTACGTGGACATGTTCGCTGAAAAATTCAACGTCACTATTCAGGGCCAAGACCGCCCTATGAGATCAGCAACAGCTCATAACATAACTATTATAAATTTCGGAATCGGATCAGCTATGGCTGCTCTTATTATGGATTTACTTTCTGCAGCCTCACCTAAAGCTGTTTTGTTCTTAGGAAAATGTGGTGGACTTAAACGAAAAAACCAAATTGGTGATCTGGTCCTGCCATTAGCCGCAATTCGCGGTGAAGGTACATCAAATGATTACATGCCTCCTGAAATTCCAGCGTTACCTTCTTTTAGAATGCAACGCTCAGTATCTTCGACAATTATAAAACACGGTTTAGATTACTGGACCGGAACAGTCTTCACAACGAATCGTCGTGTTTGGGAACATGATGAAGAGTTTAAAGAATACTTACGCCGAACAAGAGCTATGGCTATCGATATGGAAACCGCAACTTTGTTTACGGCTGGTTTTGCCAATGATATCCCTCGCGGAGCATTGCTACTTGTTAGCGATAATCCCATGATACCAGAAGGTGTCAAAACCGAAGAATCTGACAAAAAAGTTACGACTAAGTTTGTTCAAAACCACCTCGACGTTGGTATTGGCGCACTAGAAGAACTTCGTGATTCAGGGGAATCAGTTAAACATCTTCGTTTTGAGTAAATTAAATAATATTTATTTAGCAATATTATTTATTTAAACATAAAACAATTGATTAGGTCTAGAGCAGACTCTAACTGTTAAAGCTAGTCTTAACAAAACCGATACTGTCCTTGTAAAATGAATTTACACCAAAAGGATGTTACGGATGAGTTTGCAATCAAAACTGTGTTTCAAAAGAAAAATTGCCTTTATCACTCCTTTTTTGTTTTTTTCATGCTCTAAAAAACTCGAAGATACCCTTAACAGCTTAACAGATTTATCCAACAAAAGTCTTTACGTCAGCACTGGATCTTGCAACTCTGGCAGTGGCCTTACAACTTACACAACAACTGCAACCCGTACTGTTGAGTTTTTTCAACTCGACACTGGTATTCACTTGGGAACTCTGCTCGATTATAACTACGCGGGTAATTTTACAGCAGCAACTCATCCGAAAAATATTATTGATAACGGTGACTCTTTATTTATTTTAAATGAAAACGCAACGACAACCTCAGAGCGTCGAGTTATTAAAGTTCCTAAAGCAAATCCGCTTTCATATTCAAATTATTACTCAAATCCAACTGTTTTAAGTGGCTCTATGGTTGGCTTAGCTATTGATAACGAAGGCAGCATGCTCATTGGCAAAACAACTGCTATTGAAAAGATAAACACCACACCTATTCGTATTCCTGCTGGTGCAAACCCTTGGGTTAGCGCTCCTGCGGGTAGTTGTGCAACATCTACAACTTTTATGTCAAGCATAGTGGCCCTACCCCCAGTCTCTGGCAATACAACAGGACGAATCATTTACACTCATCAGGGCACAACTGCCGCCGTAAACCGAATTGGTATCGTATCGCAATCTGGTTACTACGCTGCTGCTGATTGTCTCACGGGACTTCAAATTTCATCAACAACACACACTAAAGCAAGCAACTTAACAACAGGAACTGTTGCTTTTAATACAAACGGAACATCACCGACATCAATGGTCTATATTCCTTATACAAGCGGAACAATAACCGGCAAATTGATTGTTTCTTATTCCAACGGACAAACAAGCAACAACAACGCTGGAACATACAACCTTAATCACGGAATAGTTATTTGGGATATTTCTGAAACAACGACAACTGCAACACTCACAAATCCCATTGTTTTATATGATAATGTGTCATATCTATTTGGAATTTCAGCGATGACTTATGATCCTGATTCAGGCTATCTTTATGTGGCAACAGCCGGAGAACCTGGCGCTGCGAATCAAACAACAAATGGCTATGGCTACAATATCGAAAAATTTTCTCTGACTTTTAATGCCACTGGAGCACCTTTACTCACAAGATTACTCTATAACAATCAACCCTACATTAAAGGCGGAGCTTATACAAAATGTGTAAGCGGCTTAACAATCGGAAAATAACACTGGCTTTACAATTATGTAATTGAATTAATGTTCTGAGTTGCTGAAAACTTGCCATAGACAACATCAAAGCGGTGTGAAAACATATTGTCCATGCAAAAACATAACGATCAGCAAAATGGTTTTTTAAATATATTTATCAATATCCTCATACCTGTCATGATTTTAAACAAGGGATCTAAGTTTAATCTGACTCCACAACTGACTGTTATTATCGCTTTGTCTTTTCCGCTCATTTACGGCCTCTATAGTTTAGCTAAAACGCGTAAGGTTAATTTCATATCCCTATTAGGTTTGATCAATATTCTTGTTTCTGGAACATTAACTATTCTTGCTCTGGGTGGAATTTGGTTTGCCATTAAAGAAGCATTTTTTCCTTTACTCATAGGAGTCTTTGTTTTTCTATCTAGCTTTGGAAAAAATCCATTTTTCGAAAGTCTTTTTTTAAATCCGGCCGCTTTTCAAGTTGATAAAATAAACTTGATCATCACCGAAAGAAAAGTTGAAAAAGACTTTCAAAATCTTATTGTTGAATCGACAAGATGGTTATCTCTTTCATTTTTAATGAGCGCGATTCTTAATTTCGCTCTAGCTTTATATGTTTTTAAGCCTATAGACGATTCTTTACCTCTTGAAACACGACAAACAATATTAAATGAACAACTCGGACAAATGACTCTCTACTCAACAATGGTTATTTTAATACCATCAGTTCTATTTCTAGGAGCTATTTTATATTTTGCATTTAAAAAAATTAAGCAAATCACAGGACTTGAATTAGACGATTTGTTTGTCAATCAGTAAGCTTGATCTGTAAACTGACTGACAAGCATACCGATTAACTGACCAACAAGCTTTCTGGCCAGTCTATTTTAAAAATCGAAACCATCGTTAAAATTTGGCGGTGGTGGTGGTGGCGGAATAACTCCCCCGTCCCCAAAACCAGAGTCATAACTGCCGGGATAATTTCCATCAAAATTATTACCTGGAGGTGGTGGGAAATCATCAAAGTTATCTTGAGGAAATGTATTAAAATCACCTGGAGGTGGTGGTAACGGTAAATCAAAATTACCTCCGCCGCCACTATCTCCACCAGAAAAGCCGCCACCTGACGAACCGCCAATACCTTTACCTGATTTAGTCCATTTATTTTGACTGCGTTTACGCTTGTCATAACGCGGACGATTTGAATAAATCCCGAGCTCATCTTCTTCTGACCAAGTATGTGGAGTCTTATACTGAGCTATAATTTGCTTTTTATCTTTAATGTAATCCTGACGAGCGACTTCCATTTTCAACTGACGTTGCTTTTTTAAAGCTTCGTCTTGACGAAACTCTTCAGAATCATCATCAATGGGCTTTTTCTTATTTTTTTTATATTCGTATACTGTTTTTTCACGAGCCATTTCCCATTGCTCTTGTTCTTGAAGATAAAGCGAAAGACCCTTATCTTTTTCTTGTTCACGCTTTTTCTTTTCGCCGTTATATTGCAAGAATCCTTTTTTGCGTTCAGCATCGTGCTGCAAATCTTGCTTAAGGCGATCTGCTAATTCAGTATCGACAGCAAATGATTTAAGCGCCACAAGTGAGATGATAAAAAAAAGTTTAAGGCATTTATTCACAAGATTATTATTTCACAAATGTTTCACAGCATCGAATTGAATTTATATTTTTTAAGCCCAAAGCTCGACTTTTGTCTTTATCTTACACAAAAGATCAAGTAAGTTAACTCTATGGAAACACTTGCACAATTAGGCTTATTCTTAGGACAAACATTAATCATCGTCATAGCGATCATTGCGATTTTAGTCACAATGGCCGCAATTGCTCTCAAAAATAAAGGCTCGAAATCTTTTGAGATTGAAATTCTTAATGACAAATATGAAGAGCAAAAAGAATCTCTTCAAGAAATTTTACTTTCGGAAGATGATCTAAAAAAAGTTAAAAAAGAACAAAAAACAATCGCTAAAGAAAAAGATAAATCAACCAAGCAAAATAGCTATTTAGTTGATTTTCTTAAAGGCGATGTTGAAGCAAGCGCTGTTGAACATTTCAAAGAAGAAATTAGCACCATCATCAACGTAGCTAAAAAAGATGAAGAAGTGATACTTCGAATCGAAAGCCCTGGTGGTGTTGTGCATGGTTATGGCTTAGCTGCTGCTCAGATATTACGATTACGCGATGCGGGTTTACACGTCACCGTTTGTGTCGACAAAGTTGCCGCAAGTGGAGGCTATTTAATGTCTTGCGTGGCTCATCAAATTATCGCATCACCATTCGCCATTATTGGCTCTATTGGCGTAGTCGCACAAGTCCCAAATTTCAATAAGTTACTTAAAAAATATGATGTCGATTTCAAAGAGTATACAGCCGGCGATTACAAACGAACTGTTAGTCTGTTCGGCGAAATCACCGAAAAAGGTGAAGCTAAATTTAAAGAACAGCTTGAAGCAACACATGTTTTATTCAAAGACTTTGTTGGTCAATTTCGCCCACAATTGAATTTAGCCGAAGTGGCTACCGGAGAATACTGGTATGGCCAACAAGCAATTGCTAAAAAATTAATCGATAAAATACAAACCAGCGATGACTATATTTTAAACAAAATCAAAACTCATCAAGTTATTAAAATCAGTTTTGAAAAGAAACCAACTCTATCAGATAAACTCTCAGGTGCTCTTTCAAAAGCATTCGAAATGGCTTTTAGCCGTATCGTTCAGAAAAATACTCAGCTTCCTTAAAAGCTGAGTTATTACAAGTTGATCGCTTTAGTTTATGACCTCTTAGTTTAACTGAACTAAAGCAGAATCAACGGATTACAACCTTAAATCATAAACTGCTTATTTAAAATGGCCTAAATGCCTGAATCCCCAACTAAAAAATCATTTTTAAGAATTTAAAAAAATTCCACTAACGCATCATTTAATTTGAGTGTCAGCTTTATTTATACTAAGACTTCATGTACTAATTTTCATCCGTGTTTTTTATTTAAAGAAACAGGGACATATTTTGATGTAGAGTATTTACGTTAGAATTTGATGATTGTTGTGATTGTTGTTAGGAGTAAGGCATTGAATCCAGTTCTTAAAGTTCGCGATCTTGAAACGACTTTCTTTTTAAAAACAGGCCCTTTCCGTGCCGTTAACAGAATTTCATATGATATCAACAAAGGCGAAACAATCGGTATCGTCGGTGAATCTGGGTGCGGTAAATCAGTAACATCATTCTCACTTATGCAGCTTGTATCACAACCCGGAAAAATCACTTACGGTTCAGCAGAGCTTAATGGTGTTGATTTAATTAAACAATCACAAGGACAAATGGAAAGCATTCGCGGCGGACAAATGGCGATGATCTTTCAAGAGCCTATGACAGCTTTAAATCCAGTGTTAACTATCGGCTATCAAATGGATGAGCAGATCAAAAAGCATATGAAATTCTCAGAAAAAGATGCAAAAGATCGCGCTATCGAGATGCTACAGCTTGTTGGTATCCCTTCTGCTTCTGAAAGATACGCATCATACCCTCACCAACTTTCTGGTGGTATGAGACAAAGAGCTATGATTGCCATGGCTCTTTCGTGTAACCCTCAATTTTTAATTGCGGACGAACCAACGACGGCTCTTGATGTAACGATTCAGGCCCAAATTTTAGAACTCTTTCAAAGTTTACAAGAAAAATTTCAAATGTCGGTTCAATTTATCACTCATGATTTAGGAGTTATATCTGAAGTCTCTGATCACATGCTTGTTATGTACGGTGGACAAATGTGTGAAAAAGGAAATACTCAAGATATCTTAAATTCACCCCGTCATCCATACACGGCAGCTTTGATTGAATCACGTCCAAAAATTGGATCACACTTACATCGTTTAAAAACAATCGAAGGTTCAGTTCCAGCACCGCATGAATTTCCTCAAGGTTGTCCGTTTGCAACACGTTGTTCACGTGTCAAATCTGAGTGTTGGACTGAAAAACCACAAATGACATCTTTCACAAACTCTGCAGGCAACACTCAACAAGTTGCTTGTTTTAACCCTATGCCCAACTAACAAGGTCACATATGAGCGAAAATATTCTTATTGCTAAAAATATAAAAAAATATTTTCCAATTAAAAAAGGCTTTTTTTTAAAGCATGTTGCTGACGTCAAAGCTGTCGATGACGTATCTTTGACGGTTAAAAAAGGCGAAACATTAGGACTCGTTGGCGAATCTGGTTGTGGCAAATCAACTCTAGGCAGAACACTTATTCGCCTTTACGAACCGACTGCTGGAGAAATCGAATTCGAAGGTCATAATTTTCTGAAATGTAACGGCAAAGATTTAAGAACTTACCGTAAAGACATTCAAATGATCTTTCAAGATCCATACGCATCTTTAGATCCACGTATGACTGTGGGTCAAATTATCGAACAACCGTTTATTATTCACAACATTCTAAAACCTGAAGAGCGTGAAGCAAAAGTTAAAGAACTTTTACAGATCGTGGGTTTACGCCCGTCACACATCAATCGATATCCGCATGAATTTTCTGGTGGTCAAAGACAGCGTATTTCAATCGCAAGAGCTATAGCTTTAAATCCTCGATTGATTATATGCGATGAGCCTGTTTCCGCACTTGATGTTTCAATTCAAGCTCAAATATTAAATCTACTTAAAGACTTACAAGAAAAATTAGGTCTTACATACATTTTCATATCTCATGATTTATCTGTGATTGAGCATATCTGCGATCGCGTAGCGGTCATGTATCTTGGTAAAATTGTTGAGATCGGAACACGCGAAGAAATTTTCAATCATCCTCAGCATCCATACACTCAAGCTTTATTAGGATCTATTCCATCTATCGGAACTGGCAAAAAGAAAATGGCAAAAATTTTAACTGGCGAAATTCCTTCGCCAATTAACCCACCATCTGGTTGCAGTTTCCACCCAAGATGTGCTTACAAAACTGATCAGTGTTCTAAAGACACACCTGTTCTCGAAGGATCAGCCACACATCAATCTGCATGTTTCTCAAAATTAAATTCAACGACACAAAAGGAGTTGTCATGAAAAATTTAAGTTTTGTTATTGCAGCTGCAATGATTTTAGCAGCCTGCACAAAGAAAGACGCTACAGCACCAAATGCTGATGCCTCTCAAAAAACACAAACAGAAGCAAAACCAGCTACAACTGGTCAGTTAAACAATAATGAACTTAAAATTGGTATTTCTCAGGAATTTGAAAACTTCAATCCTTTGATTGCCAACATGGTTGCAACAACTTACATGTCACGTATGACAAATCGAACTCTTTCAGTTATCGATGCTGATGGTAAATGGGTTCCTCAATTAGCAAAAACAATCCCAACACTTGATAACGGTTTGGCTAAAGTTGAAAAAATTGGCGGTAAAGAAAAAATAACTGCACAATGGGAAATTTTAGAAAATGCAGTTTGGGGCGATGGCAAACCAGTTATTTGTGATGACTTTGCAACAGCTATTAAAATTGCAGCTTCACCAAACGTTGGTATTGCTGAAAAAGAAGTTTACACTCAAGTTGAAAAAGTTGAAGTTGATCCGAAAAATCCTAAAAAATGTAAATTCATTTACGAAAAAGTTAAATGGGATTTTTATCAACTTGGCACATTCTATCCAGTTCCTAAACACTTAGAAGAAGCTGTCTTCAAAAAATACTCTGGTCAAAAAGAAGGTTATGAGAAAAACTCTCTTTACACTAAAGATCCAACAAACGTTGGTCTTTACAACGGACCTTATTTGATTAGCGAAATTCAACTTGGTGATCATGTGACTTTTGTTCCAAATCCTAAGTTCTATGGCGAACAACCAAAAATCAAAAAAATAATTGTTAAACTTATTCCTAACACAGGAACACTTGAAGCCAACTTAAGATCAGGAACTATTGATTTAATTTCGGTTTTAGGTCTTGCTTTAGACCAAGCTGTTGCTTTTGACCAAAAAGTTAAATCTGAAAACTTAAACTACGAAGTTTTATTCCAACCTTCGACTGTTTATGAACACATTGATTTAAATCTTAATAATCCATTCTTAAAAGATGTTAAAGTCAGAAAAGCATTACATTATGCTATCAATAAAGAAGAGCTTGTTAATGCTTTATTTTTTGGAAAGCAAAGCCCAGCTATTCATAACATCACACCTAAAGATCCTTGGTTCACTGAAGATCCAAACAAAGTCGTACTTTACAAATACAACAAACGTGAAGCTGAAAGATTATTAGACGAAGCTGGCTGGAAAGTTGGCGCTGATGGCGTTCGCGCTAAAGATGGTAAACGCTTATCATTCACTTTAATGACAACTGCTGGTAACAAAACTCGTGAACTCGTTCAGGTTTACTTACAAAGTCAATGGAAACAAATCGGTATTGAAGTAAACATTAAAAATGAACCTGCACGTAATTTCTTTGGCGAAACAACTAAAAAACGTCAATTTGATTCAATGGCTTTATTTGCATGGGTTTCTTCACCTGAAAATTCACCTAAATCAACTTTCCACTCTAAAAATATTCCAACAGCTAAAAATGGCTGGTCTGGACAAAACTACATGGGTTGGAACAATCCACAAGTTGATAAATTAACTGACGAGTTAGATGCAGAACTTAAGCATGAAAAACGTTTAGATATCATTCATCAAATTTTGAAATATTACACTGACGAAGTCCCTGTTTTACCTTTGTATTACAGATCAGACGTTGCTGTTATTCCAAAACAAATGAAAGGTTACCGTTTAACTGGACATCAGTTTCCTGAAACTAATGATGTCGAAAAATGGACTCTCGAATAACTAACTAAGGAATTGATATAAATGACGACATATATCCTGAGACGTATACTTCAAACACTAGCAGTCATTGTGATTTTATCATACATCTGTTTTAGCCTTATGACTTTAATGCCAGGCGATCCAGTTGAACTTATGATTTCTGCCAATCCACGTATCACTCAGGAAGATGTCGTTCGTTTACGTCAATTTTATGGACTCGATCAACCAACTTATGTTCGTTACTATCACTGGGCTTCAGAAATTTTATCTGGAGACCTAGGCTATTCGCGAACTTATCGCGTTCCTGTTTCAGAAATGCTGACTCCTGCTCTTAAAGCAACTTTTGTTCTTTCAATGGTTTCTTTAGGTTTTTCACTTCTTATCGCTATACCGCTTGGCATTTATTGCGCTCTTAAGCCTAATACCAAATTTGACTACACTGTTAACTTATTAAACTTTGCAGGCATATCCATCCCCTCTTTTTGGTTAGGTATCGTTTTAATTATTATTTTCTCTGTTATTTTAAATTGGTTACCGGCTGGTGGATATCAAACCACGGGAATCAAATACGATGGTTTACTTCAAGAAATCATTGATAAATCTAAATATATTATTTTACCGACAATTTCACTCGCGATTCAAAGAATTGGTTTTTTCTCACGCTTTTCAAGATCAGCTATGCTTGAAGCCATGAGAAATGATTTTATCAGAACCGCGCGCGCAAAAGGTATGTCTGAATCTGTTGTTGTTTGGAAACATGGATTTCGCAATGCCTTAATTCCTCTTATTACAATCACGGCTATTAGTATCTCATCTGTATTTTCAGGTGCTCTTATCACCGAGACACTATTTGCATATCCAGGTGTTGGCCGTCTGATTTACACATCAATTATTGGCAACGATTTCAATGTTGCTATGATTTCATTTATTATTTCTATTGCTATGGTTTTACTTATGAATCTTGTAGCTGATTTACTTTACGGCGTGGTTGATCCACGTATTTCATTCAAATAGGCTGAGGAATATAAATGAGCACATCTACAGAATCATTATCTCAGAATATGTCTCAAGAAGTTAAAAGCTTAGAAAAAGCTCAAACTTTTTTTGATATCGTTTACACTCAATTTATTGAAAACAAAGCTGCAGTTTTTGGCGCAGTAACAATTTTACTTTTTGTTTTGGTGGCTGTTTTTGGACCACTGCTTGAGTACGCAACTGGTATAGATGCAGATACACAAAATGTATTTAGCCGTTACAAACCCCCATTTACAAAAATCACAGCTTCGCAAGACGTTCGCGAAAGCGCTATTCAGAATTTTATCAAAGCTAACGAATCCGAAGCTTTAATAATTCAAAATGCCCTTATCGAACAAAAAGTTGTAACACCTGTCAGACCTGAAGATGCTCTTTACGACTGGGTTAACATCAAAGATCGCGATGCAGCTGTTTCAGCAGTTAAAAAAATTAGCTCTCCGAAATCAGCAGAACTTGCAAAAATGATCACGAGCTTTGATACATATCACGTGCTTGGAACTGATGAACTCGGTCGCGATGTTCTCATGAGACTTATATACGGAACACGCGTTTCGATTGGTGTTGGTATTTTAGTTGCTATTGTTTCTGCGCTGATTGGTTTAATTATCGGATCAATTGCTGGGTATTATGGTGGTGTGATTGATTCAGTTCTTATGCGCGTGACTGATGCCTTATTATCATTACCAATTTTGCCTGTGCTTGTTGTTGTAGCGGCAATTGACCTTAAGAAAGTCTTAAGTGGGCTTGTTAGCCTTTTTCAAACTATTGGCGGCAGTGCTGGTGAAAAACTTGGACAATCTTTAGTTGATGGGATTTTCTCAGGCGGAAAAGAATCAATTTACAAACTTGTTTTTATTCTATGTCTATTTTCATGGATGACTGTTGCCAGACTTATTCGCGGTAGCATTCTGTCATTACGCGAAAGAGAATTTATTTTGGCAGCTAAAACATTGGGTGCAACTGACTTTACAATCATCGTTAGACACATGTTTCCGAATGTTATTGCACCTATGCTGGTTTCTGTAACTCTTGGCGTTGGTGAATCTATTTTATCAGAAGCAGCACTCAGTTATTTAGGTTTAGGTATTCAACCGCCAACACCAAGTTGGGGAAACATGCTATTCAATGCTCAAGAGTTAATTTATCAAGCACCAACATTGGCCTTTTTGCCGGGCTTTTTAATTTTACTCGTGGTTATTAGCTTCAACTTTTTAGGTGATGGGTTGCAAGATGCTATCGATCCTAAAACGGTAAAACGCTAGATTCTTAACATAGCTCTATTTCACTTTCAAAAAGTGATGGCTAAAACCTCTTCTCTTTAAGCACTTAAAACTGACAATTTCATGAACACCCCTTGTAAAAAAGCAAGGGTGTTTGTTACCTAGTGGCTTCTGCATTCATTAGAACTGGCCTTGGTTTTGATAGTTATTCCATGAGCCATAGGGGATTTTTATGAACATGAATCGTCAAACAGTTATATTTTTAGTATCGAGTGCAATTACTTTTACCTCAGCTAGTCAGCTATTTGCTGCAAACTCGCAAAGCTCTCAATCTGTCGAGTTTATGTGTAAAGCTAAAGCTAAAGAATTAGCTGCTGAAACATATAAAAACTGCGTAACTGAAATCAAACAAACTCAAGTGAAGTCTCTACGCAAAGAATATGAAGATAAACTGACTGAACTTAAAAAACATTACGAAAAAGAACTCAAAAAAATATCAAATGGGCAAAGCTCTGCAGCATCAAATCAGTTAACTCAAAGTGCTATAAATGCGTCTAAAAACGAGCCATCTGAAAACATGCAAGTTCAACTTAAAGACTCAGATAGTTTAGAGAAGAAAACTAAGGAAAAATACATCAAAAGATCATCAGGAGCTCGGGAATTACCGACTCAAATCGAAAATAACACTGACGGAAGCACCGTTGAAGTTGTTGAAATACCCGCTGAACAAGAGTAGGATTATCTCATGATATAGAATTGGCTTAAATTAACTTATAGCTAATTCTCTATTTTAATATAGATATAAACTCTTAAAAGGAGCGTTTTGTGGGTGAATTTAGTCTTTCTCATATTTTATTATTAACTCTAGTCTTATTGATTTTTTTCGGTCCTAGCCGCTTACCGGCTCTTGGGCAATCAATCGGTAAAGCTATTCGCGGTTTCAAACAAGGTCTTAATGAAATTGATACTGATGCTAAAGATGTTGGTCCACAACAACAGTTAAATCAAAATCAACAAGGCATGAATCAAAACCAGCAACAAAACGCTCAACAAACTCAAAATACAAACAATAACCAAAAAGGCTAATATATTATTTTAAATCTGTGGGTTTAATATTATCTGATATTATACCCATAGCGCCTTCTTTTAAATATCTTTGGGCTGCCACAAGATCGTTACATGTCCATAAGATGATTCTAATTTTATCTTTTAAAAATGTCTGTATATACCAATTCTGCCAATCTCTATAATCAAGATGTAAATAGTGCGGTCTAGCCAACATATTTAAAACCATAGATTTCACCATCAAAGAATTACCTACCTGCGTGGCATCCATAGTTAAAAGCAAACTGCGCGTCACTTTTGATTTCATCACTCTAAAGTAAAATAAAGACAGTGGATTAAAACTAGAAATTAAAACCTGATCTTGCACTTGATATCGCTCAATAAGTTTTAAAACTTGCGATTCAAGACGCCTATCAAAAATTGAATTAGATTTGATTTCAATGTTCAAAAAAAATATTTGCTGATGACTTATAACAGATGCAAACCAAACTAAAACTTCGTCCAAAGTGTTAATTTGATGTTTTTTCTGAAGTTCATTTAGTGTTTTACGAGATACCTTTTCTTTATCAATTTTATCGTCATGAAATAAAATAACCTTTTCATCGAGAGTTAAACGAACATCAAATTCAGTCATTTGAAATCCGTTTAAAAATGCATTTTGAATAGCTTTTAAAGTATTTTCAGATATATCTTGATTCCAAAAACCTCTATGGCTTTGCACCACAGGAATCTTAACATTAGTCTTCTTGCTGAATGTTAAGCTGATCATATGGTCCTGAAAAATTATAAAATGAGCTTTTTTTACCAGATGACTTAACTCCAAAATGGCCAGACAAGTTTAACTTATCATCAATTGTTCCACTCAGTTTAAATTTGTCTATTTTAGATTTACTTGCGTTAACAAGATCTGCATCGGCTTTGAATTTTACTTCTATTGTTTTATATTTTAAAATTTCAATTCTCGTTGATTGTAAATCAATTGTTGAAGTCGAAAAAACGTCAGGCTTAAATAACTGATTCAGAACATAGTCTTCGTCCAAAGATTGAGTTATTTGCAAGCTCTGTGATTTAATTAAAATGTTTTCTTTGTCTTTCTCTATATCTTTGACATAGTCAACAGCAACATCTTTCATAGCAAGATTCTCAATCTCGAAACGACTTAAAGTTCCTTTGCCTGTAAACTTAGTCTTTAAATCTGTTTGAAAGCTAATATTCATATCGGGCTGATAACTCATACCAGTAAACAACTTAATCACATCAGGACTTAGAATTTCACCTTTGAGATCAGCTGTTAAGAGTTGTGATGGCTGTTGTTTTTTTTGTAAGTAATGAATATGTCCTAAAATTTTATGTCCGTTATAAATAAAATCATCCGCTGAAAAATCAATTTTATCACTGTCTGCTATCAGTTTAAGATTGAGGCGATCGAATGTTTGACTTAAACGAATGCCTCGATTTGAAAAATAAAAAGACACTTTTTCAAGTAAAGCATTAAGTTTAACTCGTCCATTCTGATCGTACTGCAACATACCTGATAAAAAACCTGTATTTTGAATGCTTGATTTGATTTTCGAAAAATATGGATGATCGATAACTTTTGTTAAATCAATTCGACTAATTGCCACATCGAAAGGTTTCAATGACCAATGTCCATCATTCGAACTGAGGTGAATATCATTCACCTCAACCGTACCATTGCCAAAATACACTTTAGTTTTACTCAATAAAATTTCACCAATGCGCTTATCTAACGAATATTCACCAGTCATGTATCCACTGATCGTTGACCCAGTTAAAAAATCAAATATCTCAACATCTCTATTTTCACTTCTAACGAGATAATTTAAAGCTTTTAATGAAATTGATTTAAACTCACCAAACAAGTTAATGGTCTTTTTCTCGGCATCAGTTTTAACTTTAATTTTAATAGGGCGATCAAGAATCAAACCTGCGATGTCGGCATCAAAATTTAAGAAATTACTTTCATTCATTTCTAAACTGATGCGCGCATCTGATTTAAGTAAATATAAATTGCGGTTTGGATCTTTAAACATCATTAACTGAGATTGAAACTGCAAAGTTGATAATTTATTTTCTTTATACCCGAGACTCATCTGCACGGCATTGAAATCAATGGCTGTCTTAAGATTATCTGGGCTTATCAAACGCAATCTGTCGATACTTATATCTTTAAGATGAGTGCTCGAACGCTCGACAATCTTATCAAACTGGACATTATCTGTTTTGTTTTGTAAGCGCACTTCATTCGTTAGATCGGTCTCTTTATGACTTGGTTTTAAACACTGTTCAAGATGCTTAAAACGAATCTCAACTAAAGACATTCTTAAAGAATTTATAGTTTTATTCTCGCTTAACAATAAATTTAAACTCAAAGGAAAAGATAAACTCTCGATATAAATTTGATTTTCATTACACAACGTATGGAGTGGACTGATTCGTATACCATTAATTACAACGACTGGACGAGGTATTCCCCACTCGGATAGCTGAACTTCAACGCTTTCAAAATCAATATTGATATCTTTTTGTAGTTTAACGAGAGTTTTTTCGAGTCTTGTTTTAACAACATTCGGCCTAATTTGCGATTTAAAAATCAGTCCTAAAAAAACTGAAATTATAATTCCAATGACGACAATCTTGAGTCCGGATTGATCGACGACGGCTCTTCTCATGCGACTCACTACACAAACTTAAACGAAACGATTTCGTAATCTTTATCACCTTTAGGGCTTTGAACTGTAAAAGAGTCTCCTGCTTTTTTACCAATCATAGCGCGTGCAATTGGAGATAAAACAGAAATCATACCTTTTTTAACATCGGCTTCATCAATTCCTACGATTTGATAAGTGTGTTCTTCTTCTGTTTCAGAATCTACAATTGTAACGGTAGCACCAAAAACAACTCGGTCAGATTTAATTGTCGACGGATCAACAACTTCAGCACCAGCTAATTTACCTTGAATTTCACCAATACGTCCCTCAATCATTGCTTGACGTTCTTTAGCTGCATCATATTCAGCATTCTCACTAATATCACCATGAGCACGAGCTTCTTCGATAGCTTTGATAATAGCTGGACGCTCTTCAAACATCAGTTTTTTTAATTCTGCTTCTAAAGTGTGCTTTCCACGTAATGTTATTGGTAATAAATCTTGCGCCATATTTTTCATCCTATTCGAAAGTCTTATTTTATATCAAAAATTGATTCAATTCACAAACCTAGAGGACAGGCTATGGCGCGTCATAATACTATATTCTTTATGCAAAACGCTCACAAATCTGAAAATCTGAACTCTAATATTGATCTGATCTTAAATGCACAAAAAATTATCCTAACTACACACAGAAACTCTGACGGGGACGGGATCGGAAGCCTCGTTGCTCTTTACTGGGCATTGCAAAGCCTTAATAAACTTGTTTTATTTTTTCCAGTTGATGAGGTCCCTAAAAGATACTCTTACATGCTCGAAAATGTTGAAATGACACAATCTCTAGATCAACTTCACGCCGATTTATTGATTATTCTAGATACTAACCAAGGTGATCTTTGCAACCCCTTGTATGATCATCAATTAAAACAGAACTGCAACGTTCTTTTTATCGATCATCATATCGACCAATTTTCACAGCATCCACATTTGTACCGACATATTAATGTTGCAGCTGCATCGACTGGCGAAATCGTTTTTGATCTGATTAAAGACTTAAATGTTCGCTTAAATGATCAAATGGCCAATGCTCTTTACTCGAGTTTAACTTTTGATACACAAGCCTTTAAACTCGTTAAGAACTCATCACGCTCTCATGCTATTGCAGCAGAGCTAGCTGAATTTAAAATCAATACCGAAAAAATCCAAAGAGCTCTCTTTGCACACTGGACACCTGAGAAAATGTCCTTTTTAGCTGAACTTATTCGATCGGCTAAATACTTTTCAAACAATCAAGTTGTAGGTCTTAGAATTTCTCAAAGTCAGCTTGATCAATATAAATTATCTGGTGACGATGTGAGTGACTTGCTCGATTTATTTACTCTTATACCCACAGTTAAATTAGCTTACCTGATGCGTGAATCTAAAAATAATGAACACAAAATCAGTTTCCGCAGTTCACTCACTAACTACGCCTATCTCGTAGCCTTACAACTTGGTGGTGGCGGACACTCAAGCTCTGCCGGCACCTGGATTAAAAATAGCAACTTTGATCTTATTGAAGAAAAGATTTTAAAAGAGCTCAAAAATTTACTTTTGATTTAATTCGATTCACTATGACGTTTATGGACTTGATCGATAAGGTTTTCGATATCCTTATGACAACTACCACAACCAGTCCCCGCCATAGTCGTACGAGAAACTTCATTTATAGTCGCACAACCATCTTTAATGACATTTAAAACTTTCTCAGTACTAATCGTACGACAATGACAAAGTTCCTCATGTTGATAGGCAGGCTTGTACTGACCTTTTATTTTTAAAATGAATTCATTTAAAACAAAACACTCACTCTTTTTGTCTTCTAAAAGTGGCCAATTCATTGGATCCGAACCAAATTTCTTTTTTAAATCTAATACGAGATCAACAAAAGCTTTGTTTCCTTGAAAATGAAGTGATCTTTGACCTTTTTGGTCAGTTACAAGTTCGATAAAAGATTTATATGGAATTTCTGCCTTAGTCATAGATACTACTCATTAAATTTAACTTCACTCATCACTTCACGACGATATTTAAATATACTTTCAACATCTTTTTGGACAAAAGTCTGTGCAACTGCATGACCTAAAAATCCCATAGGTAATTTGAACTTAACTTTATCTGTTAACAATGTTCCATGTCCCATTTGTGCAAACGAATGCGTATGATGCCACAACTTATATGGACCTTTTAATTGTGTATCCACAAACTTAAATGGCGGCTGCCACTCATCAATTAACGTCTTCCACTTAGCAGGAAATCCATGAATTTTTAGATTATAATCAATAAGTGTTCCTTGCTGTATTTCCGCAGTCGACATTTTGGCAATTCGAAAATGAAGTAAATCAGGAGTTATTTTCTCTAAATTTTTGGCTTCTGCAAAAAACGGAAACACTTTACCTAGCGCATGTGGTACAAATTGTCTGACCAGTAAAACACTATGACCATTTTTAAAATCAGCTAAGTTTTCATTTAAATACTGTTCTAAGTTTTGATGTTTAAATTGAAAACCAAGAGTTTGCAATTTATCACTCGACATTCTAATCGAAGTTAAAACCAAATTAGACATTTCACCTAAAGCTAGCTTCAGAGCAAATGCAGGCACAGGTAATGATTTAAATGCCCCTAAAGACTCACACATTGTCTTTGTCCAGAATGAATTCGTAACGGCATCAGAACTACAATTGATCGGCCCTTGATAATCACTATTGCGAATTGACTCCACAACGACTGAAGTTAAATCCTCTAAACTAATCCAACTCATGTACTGCTCGCCTGAACCCAGCACACCACCAAGACCTTTTTGAAAAAGTGGGATCATTTTTTTAAGGGCTCCAGATTGCGGATCAAGCACCAGTCCTATTCTTAATTGTACAGTTCGAACCTTTTCAATATGTCGAAAAGGTTTTTCCCACTGCTCACAAACTTGAGCCAAAAAATCTGATCCACATTGATCTGATTCGGTTAAAACTCGATCACCTTGATGGCCATAAATACCTTGTGCAGAAGCAGAAACAATGACTTTAGTTTTTGGCTTTAAACTAGCTATGAGGTTTTGACTGCTTTGAATTCGTGAGTTTAAAATAAGTTGTTTTTTTTCAGATGACCAGCGCCCATCAATTGTTTCCCCCATAAGATGCACGACCGCATCGATGTGATCCATACGTTCATCAACGATAGCACATTGACTTAAATCACACTCTATAGTATCAGCTGGAAACTCCAAATACTGCTCAGCTTTTTTCTGAGATCTTGAAACAACAACAAGCTCATGACCTAATTCAAAAAGTCTACGACCGACACTATTACCAACAGCTCCTGTAGCTCCTGTAATTAATATTTTCATGCTAATCCTTTTTTATACTCTGTTAAAGCTCGATCACGAGCAAATTTATGATCAATCATGGGCTTTATTTGTCGAGCAGTCCCAAATTCTGGCACCCAATTTCTAATGTATTTAAATTGTGGATCAAATTTTTCTGTCTGCGCATCGGGATTGAAAACTCTAAAATATGGAGCCGCATCACAACCCGTTCCAGCTGCCCATTGCCAATTCCCGTTATTCGCTGATAAATCGTAATCTAAAAGTTTGTCTGCAAAATAACGTTCACCTCGCAACCAGTGCTGAAGCAAATGTTTAGACAAAAATGATGCAACAATCATCCGAACACGATTATGCATGTGCCCTGTCGCATTTAATTCTCGCATACCGGCATCAACTATAGGAAATCCAGTCTCACCGTTTTTCCAACGATTAAAATCATCTTCTGAGTCGCGCCATTTGATTTTTTCATATTGTGGTCTAAAACTTGAATTCTCGACATGAGGATAATGCCATAAAATCTGCATAAAGAAATCACGCCAAATTAATTCACTCAACCAAACATCTGAATATTTTTGACCTTCGCGCGCTAATTCACGAACTGACACTGTGCCAAAGCGTAAGTGCAAACCAAGCCTAGATGTTCCTTTATCAAGATAAGGATAATCGCGATCTTTAGCGTAATGAGAAAGCATTGTCCTTGATACAGTTGTCTCTGGAAAAATAAATTCTGTTTTTTTAAATCCCATCATCTCTAAAGTCGGAATATGCTTTATTTCTTTAAAAGTAATATTTGGATTTTTTAAATAATTCATTTGATAGAGATCATTCGGATATGATTTTAAGTAAAAAGCATTCAAATGAGTTAAGCATTTTTTCTTATATGGTGTATACACAGTGTAGGGATTACCTGCATCAGTTCTGATTTCATCTTTTTCGAAAAGTGTTTGATCCTTAAATGTTTTGAATTTAATTTTTTTGTGATTGAGTATCTGGGCAACTTTTTGATCTCGAGCAATTGCTTTGGGCTCATAATCATGATTTGTATAAACCGCAGAAATTGGATACTGATCTGCCAATTGCTTCCAAACTTGATCAGACTTGCCATAATAAATAAGAATATCTGTACCAAGTTCTTGCAGTTGTTTTTTAAGTTCAGTCAGAGTCTGATAAATAAACTGCACACGCAAATCATATGAATTCAGAGAATTTAAAATATCTTGATCAAAAATGAATACTGGCAACACATTGTTGTTCTCTTTAAGCGCATGATACAGCCCCGCATTATCATGCAATCGTAGATCACGTCGGAACCAAAATAACGTAACTCCTAACTGAGTCGTTTGAACTTTGCCTGAAGTTGTCTCATTTTGAACATTATTTCTTGTCATATGATAGCCTTTGCAAAATTAGTCTAACATTTTTTAAACTAATTGAATACACTGGTGTCATCTAAATGTCAGACAACAATGATTCGCCTTTAGGGCCAAAAAATTCGAAGTCTTTAACTAAAATCAAAAGTTCACTTTTTGAACGCACGTTAAGTGTTGCTAAAATTGGCCTAAACGCTGGTTTAAAGTATGCAGCTCATAAAGCAACCGGGCAATCTAATGAAGAGTTTCTAACGAACCAAGCCACTTACTTAAGTCAAGAGTTAGGCGAACTCAAAGGATCCCTCATGAAAGCAGGACAAATGCTTTCAATGTATGGTGAATATTTTTTTCCGCCTCAGGCAAACGAATGGCTTAAAAAACTACAGACAGACTCTCCGCCAGTTGAATGGTCTGTTATTAAATCTTATCTTGAAAGTTATTTTGATGCTGATCTTTTAGACGAGCTTGAGATTGAGCCAAAATCTATTGGTACAGCTTCAATGGGACAAGTTCACAGAGCTAAAATTAAAGCCACTGGCGAAAAAATCGCATTAAAAATTCAATATCCGCACCTTGAAAAGGCCATTGATTCTGATGTTAAAGCACTTAAAACTTTACTGAGCTTATCTAAAATTTTACCTGATGGTTTAAATCTGGACCCAGTCTTTGATGAAATTAAAACAATGCTCAGACAAGAACTTGATTACAAGTTTGAAGCTCAGCAGACTCAAAAATATTATGATCTTATTGGCCAAGATTCTCGTTATGTCGTTCCGCGTGTTTATGAACGCTATTCAAATGCAAAAGTTTTAGCGACTGAATACGTTGAAGGACTTAAAGCCGATCACCCTATTGTGGCCGCTTTATCCGAACAAAGACGTAACAAAATATCAGAAAACTTTATCGATCTGTATTTTAAAGAACTTTTCAGCTGGAATTTCGTTCAAACAGATCCTCATCTAGGCAATTACAAAATTCAAGTCGATCCACATGGAAATGACAAAATAGTCTTGCTCGATTTTGGTGCTTGCAAAGCTTTTCCGGCTGATTTTATGGATGCTTATCGCGGCCTCATCAAAGGATCAATTATCTTTGATAGAGCTTTATTTACAGCTTCAGCAAAAAAATTAGGTTTTATTATCGATTCGGATTCTTCTGAATACATTCAAATATTTGAATCTTTTTGCTATGAAACTGTTGAGCCATTCTGGAGTGCTCAAGATCCTCGCAACACAAACAAAAAAATCAGCCCTGATGGCAAATACCACTGGAAAGACACTGATCTTCCGTCTCGAGTCGTTAAAAAAGCTTTTCAATTTAAAAATTTTGACCTGAGAACTCCTCCGCAAAACATTTTGTTTCTCGACCGTAAAACTGGTGGCGTGTTTATTTTCTTGTCAGTCTTAAAAGCACATATTAACGCAAGAAACATTGTTGATCCTTATCTAAAATCATTCTAAACATATGCTTCTGTGAAGCCTAAATACGCAATTGCAATACTGAGTTACAACCATCCAGAAATCACTTCTCGCTGTGTTGAAAGTGTTCTTAAGATACACTCACACGAAAACATCTTTTTAACTCATAACGGATCACATCCAGATTTCGTATCGCAACTTAAAAATAAATTTCCACAAGTGCAACACCTTCATTGTGCTGTCAACAAGGGCTACTCTGGCGGAGTTAATTTTACTTTAAATCAGGTCTTTGAAAAATTCGAACGCATTCTGTTTTTAACAAACGATATTGAACTTTTAAATATTCATGCAGCCCCTGATTTTGAATTTGCATCAATCAAAATTTTAAAAAGAAACACAACGCAAATTGATTCATTACTTGGCGAAGTTCACCCAAGCAAAGGCCAACTGTCTCACATTAAAGACCTGAATCAGATCAAAAACAATGACATGACTTACATCCCTGGCACTGCTTTTTGGATTTCGGCTCAGACATTTAAAACTGTTGGGCTGATTGACGAGTCCTTTCATACATATTGGGAAGATGTTGATTTTAGTTTTAGAGCGCGAAAAGCTCAGATCAAACTTGAAATCGATCATCTTACAGTCTGTAAACATAAAATTGGCAAGACTTGTCATAAAAATCGTTTTTATACGTACGAACTATATCAACGTAATCGTGGTTTCTTTATGAAAAAACATAAACTGATTAACTTATCTTTTATATTTACATATATTTATGATTTATTTAAATATTGTAGATCTGATTACAAACATGTTTTTAAAACTCTTTACCAGCTGTTTCTATACAAAGCATAACAAAGGTTCATTATGACATCTATCCACGAAGCAACAAACATCCGTTTTAAAAAAATATTTTTTTGGTTTTGGATTTATACTTTATTGGTGATTTTATGGGGAGCTTGGGTTCGCATTTCACATTCAGGCAACGGCTGTGGAGATCATTGGCCAGTCTGTCAAGGCGAGATCATTCCTGATTTAACTCAAAAGAAAACTTTTGTTGAATACTTTCACCGTCTCATGAGTGGTGCTTATGGGATTATTGTTATTTATCTTTGGTGGAAACTTCGTCAAATTCAAAAAAATAATAAACTCACTCATCCGTTTTTGATTCTGATGATCACTGAAGCCTTATTAGGCGCAGCTTTGGTTAAATTCAACCTCGTCACAACTAACGACTCTTTTATGCGTTTAATTTTCATAAGCTTACATCAATTCAATAGCTTTATGTTAACAGGAGTAACTTATTTACTTTATAAATCATTTACACCTGGATTTAGTTTCAAACTAAGTCGGTTGCATATTCTTTTTATACTCGTGCCCGTAACAGGAGCTATTGCCGCATTATCAACAACTCTTTTTCCGACAATTTCACTTTTTCAAGGTATTCTTGAAGATTTCAACTCAACATCGCACATGTTTATCAAACTTAGAATTTTACATCCACTCATGGCTTTAACGATCATGCTTGGATTCATAAACTGGCTTTTTCAAAAAGGTGAAACTCGTCTAGCACTTGAAACTTTATTCGCAGTTTTTATTGGAATTATAACTCTTGTAACACTCAGCCCTGCTTATCTTAAATTAAGTCACTTACTTATCGCTCATTTACTCTGGGCCAGATATCTTGGTTTTACGTTGAAAGTTCGTTCGATTCAAAAAGACGATACAAGTACTTAATTTGTTCGTTCAGGCTGGTGAGTTCCATCATTTCATATTGTAAGTCATAATCACGAATCAAATAGGCTGCAAATGCACCAATGATTTCTTGTGGACCTTTTAGACTACGAACAAAAACTTCTCTTTGTTCTGCATCTGGTATATGTCTTTGCACCCACTGAACAAGTAATTGCGATAGTTTCATAAATTTGGGTTTTAGATTTTCATCTAAACTGAGATCTTCGAAAATTTGCTCGCATTCTGCAACAATAAATGGTTTTGTCACATCTTTATATTCTGAAATAATCCGAACTTTTGAGACTCCAGATAAAAACACAAGCAATGTGTTGTTATCTCGCTGATCTATGATTTGAGGATGTCCGTAACCCGCAATAGATCTGTATGTATCTCCATTATCAGGTAAGTAAGCTAAAGCCACTGGCGTATTCGTATCAATGGCCTCTTTGATCATTTGCAAATAGCGCGGTTCAAAGATATTTAACGGCTTAGTCGTTAAAGGAAATAAATTTGCGTGTGTCAGTGGAAAAACAAAGCATTTCATTTGGTTAAAAATAGTGTAGCATAAAGAAATTGGAAATATCTATGAAAAGAATAGTTTTTTTTGATGGTGTCTGCAAATTATGTCACGGAGTTGTTGACTGGTTTTTACCTTTATTTCCTGTCGGTGAAATTTATTTTGCTCCGTTACAAGGTCCGACCGCCCTGCAAACTCTCCAGCAACAAGACTTAAGCCTAGATAGTGTAATCTATTATCGTGATGGCCAAATTTTCAAAAAATCGCAGGCCATCATTTGGTTAATCAAAGACTCAAAATCCATTTTGCGCAAACCAATCATTATGTTTCATTTAATTCCGTCACCTATTTTAGATTTCTTTTATGATTTAATTGCGCGCACACGCTATCAAGTTTTTGGAAAAACTGATACTTGTCGAATACCGACTGATTATGAACGAAAATATTTTTTAGATTAAAACAAAAAACGCAAGAACGGTTGATCAGCTGCTGACAATTGAAATCCCAGAATAGATTTCTGATCAACCCACGCATATAAATCATGGTCGATGAGCTTAAAATTTTCTTCAAAACTACGGCATTTATATAGGCTTAATTCAATTTTTTTATTCGGATAAGCATGAACATGTGAATGAATAAATTCTAACGAATTCTCTGATACATCAATACTGAGTTCTTCTTGTATTTCACGAACGAGAGCTTTTCTTGGTGTCTCACCCATTTCAATTTTACCACCCGGAAATTCCCAAAAACCCGCACCTGACTGCCCAGCATTACGACGTACAATGAGATACTTATTTTTGCGTGGATGAAAAAGAGCTAGCGCAACGACAGGTATAATATCTGGATTCTGTTGTGTAGACTGATCTTGCATAGACATATATCAAATACAGAGTATGATGAAGTTATGTTCCGTGACAATTCCAAAATCACTTCACAGTCATATCTGATCTGGGCCAGTCTAGCTTTTCAAGCAGGGCTCATAAATGCAGGCGCATTTTTAGCTTGTCACCGCTTTGTCACACACACGACTGGGTTTGCGACCCATTTTGCAACGGATCTAGCAATGTTTAGATTTCACGAGGCGACGAGTATGATCTTAGTGCCTTTGTTTTTTCTATTTGGTTGCATGATATCAGCTCACTACATTGATCGTGAAATTCACTTTAATCGTTTCCCTAAATATCACATTGTTTTTTTCTTGATGAGTTTTTTTCTTTTAGTTGTTTTAATCTTTGGTTTAATAGGCATGTTCGGCGAATTTGGCTCTGAACTATCCATAGAATCAGAGTTTGTTTTAATCGCACTGCTTGGAATATGCTCAGGCTTACAAAACGCTGCTATCAGCACAGCATCTCATAGTCAAATTAGAACAACACACTTAACTGGAATTACAACCGATTTGGGCATCGGGCTCTATAAAAATCTATTTTTGAAAAACAAAAAAGAATCATCTAAAAACTCAACCCGTTTGATTATCATTGGATCATTTATTTTAGGCTCTGCAATTGGTGCATTTTTATTTGTTCACTATCAATATTTTGCATTTACTATCCCTCTTCTGCTAACATTATCTTTGTATTTTTTAACTCGAAAGGATTGGCTTAAATATGATCGAACTACAAAATAGCCAAATAATCATTTTACTCGCGGGAGTATCGTTTTTTCTTTACGGAAGCTCTATGGCTTCTCAATCTCTTGAAAAATTAATGGCGTCGAAAATAACAACACTTATGAACAAGCTCGCGAAATCGCAGTTTTTATCGATTGTTGTTGGCATTGGGCTCACAACAATTTTGCAAAGTTCAGGTGCCGTGACAAGTATGCTTGTTGGTCTAGGTACGGCTAAAGTTATTCAACTCACCCAAGTCATGGGTGTTATCATTGGAACCGCAATTGGATCAACTTTAACGGTACAATTAATTTCATTCGATCTTTCTCACTTAGCTTTACCGTTATTTATTTTGGGTTTTAGTGGCTTTTTTGTATCGAAAAAATCTTCAATAAAAAACCTAAGCACAGTACTCATGGGTTTTGCGATGATTTTTTTAGGATTAAAAATGATCTCAACGAGCTCTCATTATTTTGCTAAACTTGAAATTTTAGCAGAGTTTTTTGAAACACTTAAAGCGAACTCAGCTTATTCTTTTTTTGCATCTATGATTTTCTGTGCGTTTGTTCATAGCAGCGCTGTAACAATAGGTCTCGCTATGAGCTTATGTTCTGCAGGAGTCATCTCAACTCATGATGCTATTATTTGGGTTTATGGCGCGAATATCGGAACAACATCAACAGCGCTGTTTGCCGCTGCAGGAAGCAACTACATCGGTAAACAAGTGGCCTGGGCACATTTTTTTTACAAAGCTGCTTCAGTGATCATTTTTTATCCGCTAACAGGATATTTCATAGATTTTGTATCGCAATTTCAATCCACAACTTCTAGGCTTATTGCGAATGCACACTTCTTTTTTAACATTGGATCTGCGGTTGTTTTTTATCCCTTTATCTCAAAAGGGGCTGCTATTATCGAAAAAATGTTTCCCAAATCCTCACATGACGAGTTTGGAACTGAGTACTTAGCGATGAATAATTACGAAAACACAGCTCTTGCTGTTTCATATGCACAGCGAGAGATCATGCGTACAGCAGATATTGTGATCGGAATGCTCAAAGATTCTGTGATTCTGTTTGAACAAGAAGACCCCGTGCTCGTTCAATCAATCAAAGATCGTGACAATCAAGTTGATTTTCTCTACCGCGAAACCAAAATGTTTTTACTTAACCAAGCTAACTCAAATTCTACAGTCGTAAATAAAAACGTCATGAATATGATTATGTTCATAAGTGACCTCGAGCGCGCCGCCGATTCAATTGACATTAACATCAGAACACTTGCTATTAAAAAACATGCTTTAAAACTTGAATTCTCTGGCGAAGGCTGGGACGAAATCAAACAAATGCATGAACAAGTTGTTAAAGTGGCTTCAATGGGTATCAATGCATACGACAATCCCCTTTTGTGCGAAAACGCTATACAACTCAAACGTGATCTCGCAAAAATCGAATTATCTCTAAGAGAAAACCACATTACGCGTCTAAATAAAGGCCTGCGTGAATCAATCAACACGAGCTCAATTCACTTAGACTTATTAAGTGAATACAAACGCATAGCAAGCTTACTTTGCAATCATGCCTATAACACAATTAAATCGATCAGTGCTAAAAGTGTTGAACACAAAGAGGATTTGAGCTAAATGGGTTTTCCGATTCTTTTACCTTTATTTTTACTGACCGTATCAAATATTTTTATGACATTTGCTTGGTACGGGCATTTAAAAAGTTTAAAAGAATCACCACTCTGGCAAGTCATTTTAATTTCTTGGGGTATTGCTTTTATTGAGTATTGTTTTCAAGTACCGGGTAATCGTTTAGGATCAGAACATTTTAACTTAGCTCAGCTCAAAATCATTCAAGAAGTCATTACAATGGTGGTTTTTGTCGTATTTTCAATTCTTTACATGAATCAACAATTTAAAACCGATTACATCTGGGCAACGCTTTGCCTAGTGGGTGCAGTTTACTTCGTTTTTCGTGGGTAAAATCTGTATCAAAAACTAAAGCGGCTTAACTTTTTGAGTCGCAAAAATAACAGATTCATATTCTGCAACAAAGACAGCCATTATTTTTTTAGCAAATACTTCTGGATTTATTTTTAAATCTTGCAAACAAGCCGTTTTAACAGGAGTCCCCGCATTAACAACATTCAAAGCAAAATGAATCTGAGTCGATACCGCTGATACGCTCGCTATCGATATCGATAACTTTCCGATATTGTTCTTTGTTGTCTCAATATAAATATCATCACCTTCACGAAAGGATTTTAGGTTTTTCAATGGGCTTAATTCTCGAATGAGTTCTAAAGCAATTGCCGCAAATAATCTTTGAAGACTCACCCCAAATGCTAAATTCGCAGGAAAAACTTCAACAATAAAATGAAGCATCAAATCACCACATATTTTTTCATGTGCTATTTTATCTTCAAAATCGACCATATGCTCTAAAGTCACATCACATGACCCTATCCATGAAACGACACTATCGCCACTTATTTTAAAATTTTGATAGGCGAATAATGGCGTTAATTGCGAACCGTCATATTTTTTTTGTTGTTTGAAAAATTTATTTTTCATGAATGACCTAAACCTTTAAACTTGAGAACTTTTAACCGCAAATAAATTAAAATCTAACCCTTGTGATTCAAAAGCTCGTTTTGATCTTAAACAAGACTCGCACTGACCACACCACTGATTTTGATCAAAATAACAAGGCCATATGTATTCTAATGGAATATTTAAATCTTGAGCTTTTTGTACAATTTCTGGTTTTGAAAAATGAACCGTATAACAAGAAACCTTAACTTTATGAGCTGTTGAATATTCAAATGACTGATCAAGAGCTTTCATAAAAGCTAAACTATTATCTGGAAATGTCGCAGCTTCTTCTTTATTAAATCCTGGAATAATCACATCTGCTTTTAAACTCTCTGCAAAAGCCGCTGCAATATTTAAAAAAACGCCATTACGGTTTGGTACCCAGACAGAACTTGCCGTTTCTGTTGAAACTTTCAAGTTATCAATCGATACGGCTTGACCAGTCGGCACAGTCTTAGATTTATCAATAAGAGATGATTTTCCAACTTGAGAGAACCAAGTAATATCAATAACCTGGTGATTTAATTTTAAAAGTTTACAAAGTTTTTGCGCTCGATCGATTTCTTTTAAAACTGCACGCTGTCCGTAATTAAATGTTAACACCAAAGCTATTTCAGTTTTTTCAAAAGCCTCATACAAATTAACAGTTGAATCTAATCCTGATGATAACAAAACAACAGACTTCATGATTTCTCTCTAACTTATTGAAATATTTTTCAAATCTTTAATGAGAATTTGAATTGTTTCACGGTTTTTAAAGTAATTTTTTTGAACCTCACCTAAGACGTCATACTTTTCGCCAAGCGAGACAACAGATCTTATTTTTTCACTCGGTGAAAACAACAACGCATCAATTTTCACTTTATCTGTAGTTTTAATAGCATTTTGATCAGCATCACAATCTATAAGTTGTAGTTTCAAATGCCCACCTTTAAGCTCTGAAACACGGTCAATAATCATATTGTTAAAGCGTAAAATTGGGGTCACAAACCCGACTCCATACGGGCCAATATGATCATACCATTTCATAAACTGTGAATTAATTTCAGATAATACTGCAGTTGTATCAAAATCAATTTCAAGCTCTTTGTGATTGTACTTTAGAGACTCATAATACGACGCTAGCGCCTGCATAAATTGAGATGTATTATAACTATGTAACTCAAATCCTGCAGCTGCCGAATGTCCACCAAATCGATTCAAAAATGCACCAGCCGAATTTAACGCCTCAACAAGACTTGAATCATGACCTGAAGGTAATCGACTACTCCCGACGATCATACCTTCTGAATTTTCAGATCCCACAAAAGCAGGTCGATTAAACTCTTGCGACAATTTAGTCGCAATAAGTCCAATAACACCACGGTGAAAGTCTTTTGATGAAACAAAAACAAAATCTTCGTGCGTCCAGTTTTTAAGTAATTCAAATGCTTTACCTTCAGCATCTGATTGCAAACTTTGTCTTGTCGTATTGTTTTGTAATATTTGATCAACCATTTGTTCTGCTTTTTTCATATCTTTTTCTAAATAAATATGAACTGGCAAAATGTTTGATTCCATTCGTGATAAAGCATTTAACTTAGGAGCAAACTTAATTGAAACATCCTGCGAAGATAAAACTCTATTTGATAGATCCAGTGCAGTCAGTAAGGCTTTTAATCCTGGTCTTTTCGTGTTTTGTAAAGCCACCATACCGTGCTTAACCAAAACGCGATTATCATCCACCAACGGCACCATATCAGTGAGCGTACCTATACAAAATAAATCAAGCAGGTCTTTCAAATCCCAATCATTGTTTGGCAACTGACTGTCTTCAGAAAAAGCGCGTTTTAAAGCTCGGATTAAGTAAAAAGCAACACCTGCACCACACAAATATTTTAAACCGCTTGTGCAATCTTTTTGATTTGGATTCACCACGCAATAAGCATCAGGCAAAGTTTCTGACGGCAAATGGTGATCTGTCAAAATTACGTCTAACCCTAATTCACGTGCTTTATTAAAAGCAGCATGTGACGTAATCCCGACATCAACAGTTATAATCAGCTGTATTCCAAGATGATGAAGTTCTTCAACGGCATGTGGATGAAATCCATACCCCTCTGAAAGCCTTTTAGGTTGATAAAAACTAATCTCTTTAAAACCTAAATTTTCAAAACCATCTTTAAGTATACCTAAGCCACTTGCCCCATCGAGATCAAAATCGGCATATATACAAATTTTTTCATTATTTTTAAAAGCTCGAACGAGCCTAGAAACAGCAAGATCCATTCCTTTAATTGCGAATGGATCAGCTAATAAACTCAGTTTTGGATTTAAAACTTTTGAGATTTGATCCTGATCTAATCCACGAGCTAATAATAGTCTTTGAATAAGATCAGGTAATTTTTCAACATCTTGGCGTTGTAGACCATTTATAAAATCAGATTGCAAACGTTGCTTCCAAATAGCCATACAAAACCAAATCTAAAAATTAAGCGTGAGATTGCGTTTTACCCATCATTTTGTCCATTAACAAAATAAATGGTGCCGCAACGTAAATACTTGAATAAGTACCAAACAAAATACCAACGCTAATCGCAAAAGCAATATCAGCTACGACTCCGTTAGCAAATATCAATAAACATAATGCTGATACAAAGACAGTACCTGATGTAATTAATGTACGTCCTAACATATCATTAATTGATTTATTAATAACAAAGCTAAAACCTTCTTTTTTATACATATGCTCAGTTTCACGAATACGGTCAAAAACGACAATCGTATCATTGAGTGAGAAACCAATTAATGTCAAAATAGCAGCCATAATCGGAATATTAACTTCTTTACCGACTAAAATGAAAATAGCTAATGTGATAACAGCATCATGAAACAAACACACAACAGCACCTGGTGAGTATTTGTAATCAAAACGTAATGCCACATAGATTAAAATAACAAGTAAGCAATAAAATACTGATAAAAAGCCATTACGCTTTAACTCAGCACCAACTTGTGGACCGACTGTATCAACACGTCTGATGTCAGGACCTTGAGCTGTGAATGTTGTTGTAATTTTAGTTTTCAAATCAGCAATTGATTTATTTAACAAATCATTTGTTTCTTTATCATCAGTACCTTTTTCACCTTGGAATCTGATAATGAATTCATTACCTTCACCAAATGCTTGCACGCCAACTTCACCTAATTTCATACCATCAAGTGAATGACGAACTTCATCGATAGAAACTGACTGCGCAAATTTAACTTGCATCTCAGTTCCACCTTTAAAATCAATACCGTAATTAATTCCGCGAACAGCTAAATAAATTAATGAGATAATTGTGAGTACAAGTGAAACTCCACCGAAAAGACCAATTTTCGATACGAAGTCAAACTTACCAAAAGATTCATGTGTTGTTTGATTTTGACGAGACATTATATTCACCTAATCCTAAATTGAAATTTTCTTAAAACCAAAGCGGTAAACTAAATTATCAACCAATACTTTAGATACAAAAACATTGGCAAAAATAGTCGTCGCAATACCTGCTAACAATGTTACAGCAAAACCTCTAACAGGGCCTGTTCCGAAGTATAATAAAACTAAAGCTGTTGCCGATGTTGTCACATTCGAATCGATAATAGCAGACATAGCATGCTTATATCCGTCTTCAATTGCTGCTTTGATACCAGCTCCTTTTGCGAGTTCTTCACGAATACGTTCATTAATCAAAACATTCGCATCAACCGCAAAACCCACAGTTAAAGCCATACCTGCAATACCAGGTAAAGTTAGAGTTGCACCTAAAGAACCTAAAATCGCAAAAATCGCGATAATGTTAAGAACCAAAACAACTGACGTCACGACACCCATACCACGGTAATAAACAATCATAAAAATCATAATGATCAAAGCACCTATGATAGCACCTAAACGCGCTTTATGAAGAGCATCAATACCTAAAGTTGGTCCAACACGACGTTCTTCAAGCTGTTCTAAAGTTGCTGGTAAAGCACCCGCACGTAAAGCTGTTGAAATCAATTTGGCCTCGTCTAAAGAAGATTGACGATCGCCACCACGACCTAAAGTAATAACGGCTTGTCCATTTGGAATTTTACCATTGATATTTGGAGCTGTCTTAACAACTTTATCTAAAACCACAGCCATTTGGCGACCTGTGTTTTTTTCTGTTAATTCTGCAAATTTAGCAGCACCAGAAGCATTAAATCTTAATGAAACCTCAGGAGCACCATATTGGTCAAACGTCACACCAGCACTGTCTAAAGCGTCACCGCCAAGATTCGTATTTGTTTGCAATAAGTATGGAGTTCCACCTGTTTCAAGGTTTTTAGCGTTGTCACGTTTTTCGAAGAAAACGACAGTATTTGCAGGTAATTTTGATTTTAAATCTTCGTTAAGCTTGGTGATATACTCATTGTATTTTAATGTTTTGATTGAGTAATTACCGGCTTTTTCAGCGTCTTGAATCATTTTCATGATTTCATCCATTGGTTTTTCATAGCTCACCAACATGAAATCAAGTTTTGCAGTCGTATTAATTAATTGCTTAGCTTTTTCAGCATCAGCCATACCTGGCAATTGAACTAAAATACGATCAGCACCTTGTTGAGTGATTGAAGGCTCAGCAACACCGAACTCATCAATACGATTACGAATCGTTTCAATCGCTTGACGAATTGTATTTTGTTTTTGATCAAGCAAATAAGCATCGTAATATTTAACTTCGATTTTATCTGCACCTGCTGAAACTATTTGTAACGAACCTGTGTGATTTTTATTAAGTAAGGCTTCGACTTTTTTAGAATCTTCAGCATTGGCAACTAAGATTTCAAAAGCTGCTTGTTTAGATTTTTCAGTATTAAAACCCTTAACAGCAATACCTTCTTTTTCAAATTCTGCTTTTAAAGCTGAAGTTTGACGATTAATTGTTGTGCTCACAACACCATCAACATCAACACCCATTACTAAGTGAATACCACCTTGAATATCAAGACCGTAGTTTAATTTTGTTGCCGGCCACCATGATAATTTTGATGTATCAATGAAGTTCGGCGCAATAAATAGAGCAGCTAAGACGACTGTAAGTCCTGCTACCCAAGTTCTCATACGAAGAGTTTCCATGCTGTGTTTCCTTTTTTATTAATTATTAAACTTTAAAACTAAGCTTTAGCTTCAGGTGCTTTTTGCAAAGCTGATTGAAGCATGATGATTTGGTGACGCAAAATTTTGATTTGCACTCCGTTAGCAATTTCTAGGTTAGCGATTTGCTCATTCAAACCAGTAATTTTACCAAATAATCCTGATTGTGTAACGATTTGATCGCCAACTTTAAGTGATTGTAAAAAACCTTGTTGTTCACGTTGTTTTTTAGCTTGTGGACGAATAAGAAAGAAATAAAACACAATAATAATCACAGCAAAAGGCACAAATTGCATCCATGCCGGTGGTTGCTGCGGACCTGCTGCCGGTGCAGCGGCGGCGCCTTCAGTTTGCGCAAAAGCTAACTGAGTCATTAATAAAGATAAAGCCACTACTAAAACTTGCGAAGACTTTTTCATTAAATTATTCAACATATAAATCACTCCCTTAAAAAATCTCAATGTAAAATTGAACACTTAATAAGGCGAGTGATCAAGAGGGGTTATGAATTTTTACGTATTTTTGTCACTTTTTATAAAACGCGTTAGGCAAAAATCACGATATTCTTCCCATCTGCCTTCATCTAAAGCTTTTCGCGCTTTAGTCATGACAGACATATAAAAGTGAATGTTGTGAATAGTATTTAAGCGCGCACCTAAAATCTCGTTACTTAAAAATAAATGACGCAAATATGCTCGCGAATAGTTTTTGCACGTATAACAATCACATTCAGGATCTAACGGACCAGCGTCTTCGCGGTATTCTTGACGTTTAATGCTGATTTTACCCTGCCATGTATAAAGAGTCCCGTTCCTAGCGACTCGAGTCGGCAGAACACAATCAAACATATCAACACCAGCATCTATCGAAATAATCAAATCAAGCGGAGTTCCAACACCCATCAAGTATCTTGGCTTTTGATCTGGCATCAATGGCGCAATATGCGGCAATAATTCATGCATCAAGTGAATCGGTTCACCAACAGAAAAACCACCAAGCGCATAACCTGGCAAATCAACACTCGTCACTTGTTGCAAAGAGTATTTACGATGCTCGAGTGATAATCCACCTTGAACAATACCAAACAGCAAACTCTCAGGACGTTGCATCGCTTTGTGCGATCTCACAAGCCATCTATATGTTAAATCCATTGAACGCTTGATTTCGTCGTCAGTCGCAGGGTACTGCAAACACTCATCAAAGGCCATAATAATATCAGAGCCCAAGTCCATTTGAATTTCCATACTTTTTTCAGGAGAAATAAAGTGCTTAGCACCATCAAGATGTGATCTAAATTCAACGCCCTCTTCAGACATTTTGCGTAGACCAGATAATGAAAAAACTTGAAAACCACCAGAATCTGTTAAAATGGGCCCATGCCAATTCATGAATTTATGCAATCCACCCATTTTTTTAATAAGCTTCTCACCAGGTCTAAGATGTAAATGATATGTATTACCTAAAACAACTTGTGCACCACAAGTTTTAAGCTCTTCTGGCGTCATGGCCTTAACAGTGGCTTTTGTTCCTACAGCCATAAAACATGGAGTCTCAAAAGATCCATGATGAGTCATAAAAGTAGCTCTACGAGCTTTACCAGATGTTTTGTGGAGTTTAAATTCGCCTAATTTCATAAGACGACAGTCTTACCCGATCGACCTCTAGCTTTCAATTTTTATCTCAACCAGACTGAAAGATCTCCATAGCTGAATAGCTTAAATCGTCTTTCAATAGCCCATTGGTAATTTTTTTGAACTCTCTCAAGTGATGAAAATGCAGACACCAGCGCTAACAATGTTGATTCAGGTTGATGAAAATTAGTCATCAACCGATCGACTATTTTGAATTCACTTTCAACTTGCAATAGCAAATCAGATGCTCCTTGTAATTGCAAATCGCCTTTTTCTGCTGTTCGAGCAACAGTTTCTAGAGTTCGGGTGACAGTCGTACCTAAAGCCCAAACTTTAGACTTATTCTTACGGGCTAATTGAATCTCATTCCACACAGACTCTGAAACAGAGTAAATCTCTTCGTGCATTTTGTGATCATTAAGATTTTCAACTTTCACCGGTAAAAAAGTTCCAAGACCGACATGCAGAGTAACCGTTAAAACTTTTACGCCTTTTTGTTTAAGCATAGCCATGTCTGAATCACTAAAATGCAAACTTGCCGTGGGTGCAGCGAAACTGCCCGGGTTTTTAGCCCATGCCGTTTGATACCATGATTCATCGGCTTGTTGATTGTGTCTTTCGTGACGAGCTTTTTGAATATACGGAGGTAATGGCAACTCAGCCATTTGATCAAAATCTTTTTCTGTTAATGCGGGTTCAATTTTTACAGTTTGTGGTAGACCTTTTTCGAGCAAAGTCATGATCGAGCCATTCGGTAAAGCTAACTGGTCACCAATTTTGAATTTTTTAGATGGAAATAAAACTTTTTGTGTACCATCAGGCAAAGCATCTAAAAACAATATCTCGATCTCTTCATTTTGATCAAAAGGGTGTTTAATAAAAACTCGTCTTTTTAAAACCTTAGTGTCATTTAAAACTAAAACATCACCAGAAGGAATTTGGCTAATAAGATCATGAATTGTTATTTCTGAAGGAATACCTTGATCATCAACCCACATCACACGCGAAGGTCTTTGCGGAGACGTCGCGATAAGTTCTTCTGGGTAGTCATATTTTAGATCTGATAAAAGCATAAGCGTCTTTCATTTTGTACTGCACGAAAGACGCTAGAATATTTTATTAAAAAAAGCAATCAATGAGTCACAACAGGATCAGATGCTGGCATTAAACATCGTTTATTAACCGCATCTGGCAAAGCTGCTTTTAATGAAGCAAAAGGCGAAGTCGACTTTGTTAAAAAATTACCGTTAGCTTCATCAATAAAACCAGGGTCCACATTAAGCTGCGGTGTCAAATTTAAACCTGCACCATTAAATAATGTTCCGACTGCCACCATACTGTCAGCAGGTTTAGTATTAACATATGTATTTAAAAAAGATGTATTGATCCAATTTGATTGAAAATCAGCTTTACCCTGATAATAAAACAACGCAAACAGTGCGCTATCCGCTGCTTTATTATAACTACGACTATCGAACATATTATTACGAGCCACTATTGTAGCTGGTGAACGAGTATTACTCATGACAAAAACAGGAATTCCTGATTTTTCGTAGTAATCATTATTAAACCAAAAAGGATCATTATCATTACGTGAAATTACTCGATTACTAAAAAAGTAAACGTTACCCTCACGATACTGTGCACCAGTCCCGTGAAAAGCATCACCATGACCAATCACAAACGACATACCATTTTTAGCCACAAAAATATTACTATAAATGAAAGCCGCCGTAACCATACGTTCACCCCAAGAATCAACTTGCGAAGCTTCGTAAGCACCATTAGATTCTGGATCGCGCAGCGAGATCATATTCGATCCGCCTTCAAAATAATTATAACGAAATACGATCCCACTCGATCTTTCTTTAACATTATCACCATAACTGCCATTTAAAATTGGACCAAAGTAATTATACTCATAAACTGTTCCAATTCCCTCAGTGTAAGCATTGTGTTCACTGAAACTGCCAACATTACTATTGTTATGAAAATAATTACCACGAATAAGTAATCCACGTGTTTGTAATGAATCCCCTGCGTCTGATGAGTTTGCAAATAATCCTAATCCATTATCAGTAAATTCATTATTTGTTACAGCAATAAAATCAGCTCCATTAATGTAAACACCCGCACTAAAACTACCCCACTCTCTTTTGGCTCCACTCATCGTTGTGACTTGCGCAGGGGCTTTAGCATGCTGAAATTTAAAACCATCAATTTGAGTATATCCTGGTTTATAGTCGCCTGCTCGTCCAACGCCTTCAGGCTTAAAAACAATAAATAATCCAGCAGAGTCAACATTACCGTTAACACCTGTGTTTGTTGGCATAACTGCATTCTGACCATCAAAGATAGGTTTTTCTCCGTTACTACCAGGGATCCCTTGAATTAAAATCCATTTATTTTTTTCTCCACGTGTTGTGTAATATATAATATCTGTATAGGGAGTGGTTCTATAATAGATTTTAACAATATCACAGCCTTTAAGCTTTAACCATGGCACGTCTCTCGGATTTAAATATTTTTTATTGGGACCAACTTCATAAACTGTTCCCTCGTTTGCTACACAGGCACTTTGACTCGGATACATAGGTTGATAGTTCCACGAACCTATTTTTTCAACTTTTTGAAATCCTGATCCTGTTGATGTAATTGATAGATTAGGCACCGCCGCCACACAAGCTTCAAGCGACTGGGTAACTTGCGGAATTTGAACTCCTGTAGATCCGTTATTAGTGTTTGAAGAGCCCCCACTTTGATTACTTTCAGATGATGAAAGATTTGAAACATTCAATTTTTCTACATCTGAAGTCAGCTGACTACAATTTTGAAAAAAAGCGAGAGGCACAAAAAATAGGATTAAAATTAAATATTTTGTTTTTTTGTTATTCATGGTTTTTTCCTCTACTGTTTCTCAAATGCACCTAAATCTCTTAATCCATTTAGAGTTTTAGGTTTGACTTTAGGTACTGAGTTTGTGAAATCAAATTCTGATGAGTGCGAAAGATTCACTGCAGAAAAACCAGTGATATTCGCATATTGACTAAAATTAGGAACATACGTAACACCACGGTTCAAAACCGAACTGCTCGCTAACGGTAACCCTGTTGCAACATCGATCACACTCGATGCGTTCTCTAAGACCACACTGCTGTTTTCTGTTAACACACCACCATCAGCTGGTCGTCTCCAGTTTGCTGTTAGAAAATTAGTTCCGTAAAAGTTAATTTTTCCAAGATCCCACAACAATCTAAAATCCACTTTGCCATAACCTGTGCTTGTTGCATCGTTAACAAATATATTTTCCCAAGCATTAATTTGATAATTTTCTGGGTGATCAGCATTATAACCACCTGAACCCATCTGGAAAATGCTTGTGTACCAATATGAGCCCGTTGGATCTGTCCCTTTGTGTAAAACTGAATTATTATAAAAGTACAATGTTCCTGATCGTGCATTTGCAGATGAATTATCAAAACCCCAATGAATCATTCTAATTGAAAAGCCCATTGATGAACTATTATCGTTCACAAAAATATTTCCATAAACCCATGCGTGATGATAAAGAGGGTCAGACTTAACGTTATCGAAATATTCTTCTTCATTTTCCACTAGATCCAAACCTCGAGCACTGACATTTACTTTATTGTATCGAAAAACTGTTCCACTGCTGCGGTCTTTAACTGATGATCCCCCTTGGGCTTGGCCAAAAAAATTACCTTCCATTAAAGTTCGGTAACCTTGAGTATAAACGCCATGTTCATGATCATCATCATCGTATCCACTACGGTCAACATAATTACCTCTTAAAATTAAATATGAACTAAAGTCAATTTCACTTCCACCTTTAGAGTTAGTAAACAAGGCTTGTGCATTGTTTATAAACTCGCAATTTTTAATATATAAGTAATCAACACGTGGTGAGTAGATCGCAGCTGAAAACTTTCCATACTGTTGATTAGAGTTTGTATTATTCTTAAAAGTTGATCCTGCTTTAACATTCACTATTTTTAGATTCTGAATAATAATATATTTTGCTTTGTGAAAAGATGATGTGTTCGAAGGACGATGTATTGTTATTAGTCCAGATTCTTGAATATCAGAACCAAAATTCATAGCACGCGCATCAGTTGCCGTAACAGCACCATTGCCGTCGATAACTGGTTTATTACAAGCACTATCTGTTACCCCATTAATAATAAAAGGAGCTTGAGCAGTTGCGATACTAATAAGACCGATTTTAGTTTTATAAGCTGATGCGCGGTAATAAATGTTAACAACATCACCTGCACCAAGAGTTAACCAAGGCACATCTGTCATTTCAGTGTAGGTTTTACCAGGACCTACATGAATAGTTTTATTCGTACCTATAAGTGGCCCTGCGCATGCAGTTGTACTAAATTCGCTGTAATCAACTGCTGGTGGCCAAACATCAACTTTCGGAAAAGCTGGTGCATTTTTTGGTGCTAAATCTGTCTGTCCATTTTGACCTGTACTGCCTGTGCCTGGATCAACAACTGTTGATCCACCAGATCCACCTGAGCCGTCGCTCGATCCCTGATCAGTGGATCCAGTTGATGAACTCAAAGTGCTTGATTGCAGCCCTTGATCTATTCGACAGTTTTGAAAAAAGAAAGTTGAGATCACTAAAAATAATAATATCGAGTATTGGTTACGTCTAATTTTCATAATTCCCCACAACTATTATTATAGCTAATTCTTGAGGGAATACTGTTACTTATAGGATAACGTCACATCTTGAGACCAAGCGACAATAATATCGACAAAAAATAAAAAAAGCGGAAAGTCTCCTTTCCGCTGAAAAACAAAGCCGGGGAACCACCAAAACCCAACTTGTTCTTTCTAAATATCGAGTAACATTTTTGATGTTACTTTTTTTACTGTAACTTTCGCTCATTTTTAACTTGGTCAACAGCTGTGATCCAGAGGGAGAAGACCACAACAACCGAGTAAAAACTGCAAAAAACTAAAACCTCACTTAATTCACGAATAAACCCTGCCATACGAAACTCCTTTTTCATATTGAAGAAATTTTTTATTTTTCTTCTTAGTTCTTAAGACATCCATGTCTTATTTTTCTATCTAGCGGTAAGCTAACCAGCCATCCTAGCTGTGCTTTGCCGTCATTCAGCAGAGCTTCCGTGCTCTTGTTATTAAGACGCACAGACTATTGCAGAAGGTTAAATATTTTATTTATTTTTTATGAATTAGACAAAAGAATAGCATCCGATGTGTAAAATCAAATATAGACGCTTTTAAGATACAAACTAGAATTTAAGGCTTAGTTTTTTTGTTTTCACTACTGACTTGACGTCGCTGTTCAACACGGCCAGCAACTTCTTTTATTTTATTCTGAACTTCTGGTGAAAGTTTTTTATAAAACTGTTCTGGGTTTTGTGTTGCCTTAAGCAGTTGTTCTTGCATCTTTTGAGGATCTTGATTGTTCTCTTTAGTGAGCTGCTCTAAAATTTGTGAAGAAATTTGATAAAGCTGATCTCGGTCATTCGTATCTCCGCCAACAGCTTTAAGTGCAAATTGATCTGCCTCACGCGCTTTAGCGTCTTCTTTAAAGACTTTATTTAATTGATTGCGATCGTTAAGCAATGCCTGTGTATCTTTAAGAGCTTGATCCGCTTGAACTCCAAAGCAAAAAAGCATTGTCATAAAAAATAAAAACTTCATATTATATTACCTCTTAAATTATTTTTGCCAATTTATCGATAACATCGGAGCAGGTGTTGTCGGATGTCCGTAATCTCTTCCTGAAACTTCTGGCCCATCACTTCTAACGTAGTCTGTATAAATCCACAACTGCACATACGAGCCAGCTGATAAACCACCATATTTATTAACAAGAAATTGAATAATAGAACTTAAATCTGATGATATGTTCGGAACAGTTTCACTCATGTCCCAATTTAAACCACCAGATGAAGGCCATCTGACACTAACACTTGCACCTCCAGAAGTTAAACCTGGAGCTGATGTAAAATAGTTATTGTTAGCACCACCAGGTACATCATCAATACCATTAACTTGCGATGCATTCGAGGCATCGTTAGCTAAAATAATTAAATAACTATCTGCTTGCCAGTAATATTCACCAATACCATACATTGAAAATACCGCACTTGTTATATTTGCACCAGCAGGTATTGCAGTCGGAATACGAAATCTAAATGCACCCCAGACTGGATCGCCATTATGCGCACCAAAATAGAGATCGCCATGATTGTATTCGCCATCATACCATAAAGTAGATTGATAAACTTCTACATCATCATTTTCATTTTCTATACTCGTCGTAATTGATCCAGATGAAGTCGGTGTACTAGAAACAACTTGGCGAGACACCATCAATAACTGATTAAATCCAGCATTCGGAAAAGCCACAGCAAATGTTGAAAAAACATCAGTTCTGATTGTGACGACATTAACAAAAACTATTATCCAAAAATAATTTAAATTAATTTTCATTATTGAAACCCACTTGACCACGTGATGTAACAATACCACGTTCCACTGACTTGAACTGTTGTTATTCCAAATATTGTATCAGACGAAGCCGTTGTCGCTGCATTCGCTGGAGAATAACGCTTATTCGTACAACCACTAATCGTGTATGTTCGTGATGTCTGATCTTGCAATATTAATGTATAAACACCACCGTTAACCATATTACTTAAAGTGATTGTACTACCACCGATACTTTGCAAAACGTGCGTATTAGACTTAGATAAATCGACAGATCCTCCAGAACTGATCACATTTGTATTAGCGACGATTGTACCACTGACTTGTAGTGTGCTAGTCGGCGAGCTTACTCCAATACCAACATTACCTGATGCTGTTATTCGAATTCGTTCTAATGAATTTGTACCTATTGCCGTATCTATTGCGTTGTCAGTACCAATAAAAAAAGTATCACGTTGCCACTCATAAGATGATGTTATTGCATTGTTTCCATAACCAATTGTTCCGCCAGAAGCTCCTGTACTTGATAAAAATTCAATTTCTGACCAACCATTCGAGGCCGTATTTTGTAAACGCATCACGATGTTTGAACCCATACTTTTTGATACTTCTAACGGCACAGATGGAGATGTCGCCCCTATACCCACATTACCTGTGTTATAGTAAATATCACTGCCATTCGTCGTCCACTGTGAACTACTACCAGCACTTAATAAACCGTCAGATCTCCATCTCGATGAAGTTGAGTCATAAACTAAACTAATACCTTGGTTTACGGCTAAAGTTACACTTGAACCTAAATTAAATCTATTAGCCGCTGTAGAACTTGTATCAGAATCGGATAATGTAATACTGCCGTTCGTACCAGATACACCTATATTAAATATTTTAATAACTCGCCCATCAAAACCACCAGTCAACCCAGTTAATGTTCTCGTTGTTGTATTATTAGTTATTAATCGCAAAACTGCTGCAGATGCAATTCCTGTTGGTGCATAGTTATTTTGATTAGCAGATAAACTTGTCGGTGATATATCACCTGAAAATGCAATTGTTCCACTGACATCAAGTGTTGCGTTTGGCGCAACTGTGCCAAAACCGACATTTCCACTTGTATAATTAATTGTAGTTCCACTCGTTGTCCACTGTGAGGCTGCTGTTGCAGACGCAGGAGTATATCCCAATGCACTTGTCACATTACTTGCTGTTAAACTTAAATTACCACTGGAAATCGTTAAATTACTTCCACTTGGCGCCCTTAATACACCGTAATTAATTGTATCAGCGTACTGATATGCATTCGATGTCGCATTTGTGATACGACCTAAAGCATCCACAGTAATAGCTGGAATCGCATTTGCCGAACCGTATGTACCGGCTGTTACACCTGAGTTTCCTAACCCTAAATTAGTTCTTGCTGTTGCACTTGATGCTAAATCACTTAGATTATTACTCGCTTGTAATGCTCCTGCCGAACTCAGTATAGTCCCATTCACTCTAAAATTACCTGTGACATTGACATCACCTGAAACATCTAATCTATATGACGGCGATGCAACACCTAATCCCATGTTACCTGAAGAATTTATTCTAAATCTTTCATTACCCTGACCATCTGCAACTAAAATATTATTTGAGCTTGTTGTAATTGCACTAGCAGATGTCGCACCAATTACGACGTTGTAATTACCAGATGTTATAGCTGAACCCGCACCATAACCTACGGCTGTATTTAAATTTCCTGTGGTGTTGTATAAAGCAGAATTTCCTATTGCGGTATTTGAAGAACCACCGCCACTAAACATTGCCGAATAACCAACAACTAAATGACCAGATCCAGTACCAATACCGAGCGCATTATTACCAACTGTGACATTATAACTACCTGCACTGTTAAAACTGTTTGCCGCAGTACCTATTGCCACATTTTCGATTCCAGTTGATGTAAAATACATCGAGTTATAACCCACGCTCGTATTATTATAGCCAGTTGTCATATATCCAGAAGAATTACGACCTAACGCTGTGTTTTGATAACCTGAAGAGTTTGCCGCTAAAGATGCTTCACCCACTGCAGCATTAGAATAACCTGATGTGTTTGATGATAGTGCATTAACACCAACCGCGACATTTTGATATCCTGTCGAATTAGAACTTAATGCAGCAACACCTAATGCTGTATTTGAACTGCCTGTCGAGTTTGTATAAAGAGAATAATATCCAACACCAGTGTTTGATCGACCAGATGTTATATTCATTAAAGACGAATGTCCAATTGCTGTGTTACGAGTTCCAGTATTATTAGCTGCTGTCACACTACCCTGTAAAGAATAAGCACCCACAGCTGTATTGTATGTAGCAACAGCTGTCGCCGATGTACTATCAGCATAAGCCATTGAATTATAACCAACAGCAACGATTTCGTTTCTTGTTGTATTCGTGTTAAGTGCATTGCCCCCAATTGCTGTATTATAACTACCAGTAGTTACGCCAAACTGAGCACTTGCTCCAACCGCGACGTTAATGCTCGCATTAGTTTGACTATATAAAGAGTTTACTCCGACAGCAACGTTCGAAAAACCTAATGTATTATTGTACAAAGCATTCGATCCAAGAGCTGAATTATATGCACCTGTTGTATTTTTAAATGCAGCACCAACTCCAACTCCTGTATTATAAGTACCCTCAAGTACTGAAGTATGAGAAGATGATTGTCCACCATTACCAACAAACATTGATCCAACTAAATTAACTTGATCTGGAAAATATAAAACTTGAGTCCCATTAATCCCGATCGATTTTTTAGCTATCGTCGTACCCGATAACTCTAGTGCAAAAGAAGGATTAGTAACCGCACCAATTCCTACATTGCCACTTGTGTAATATATACTCGTGCCACTTGTCGTCCACTGTGACGAACCACCAGCTCCACTTGCTGCGGGAGTATACCCTAATGCACTTATCACATTACTTGCTGTTAGCGATAAATCACCACTTGATAATGTTAAGTTACTTCCTGTTGGTACACGTAATATTCCATAATTAATTGTGTCTGCATATTGATATGCGTTTGATGTCGCAGCTGTTATTCTACCATACATATCAACTGTGATACTTGGTACTGCATTGTTTGATCCATATGTACCGCTTGTTACTCCACTGCTTGGTAAACTTGTAGTTGGTAACGTACCTGACACCTGCGATGCTAAATTAACATTAGATGATGTTGCTAAAGTTCCTAATCCTAAATTAGTTCTTGCTGTTGCACTTGATGTTAAATCACTTAAATTATTGCTCGCTTGTAATGCCCCTGTGATTCTTGAATCATTACCCGCAGCCACTGTTGCTGATGTTGTTCCAACGTTCACAGTTAATACAGGTGTTGTTGTCCCATTAGTAACAGTTAAATAACCATTTGCACTTGTGACACTTGAAACAGATCCACTACCGCCACCACCAGTATAAGCTGTTGTTTGGGTTGTTCCATCTGGAAATCTGTAACCTACATTTGTATTAATTGTTCCTGATACATCTAATGTATATGTGGGTGATGTGTTCCCGATGCCAGTGTTACCTGATTGGCTGACAGTGAAAACAACACCTAAATTATTTTTGAGATTTAATATATCACCAGTAGATTGAGCATGACTTTGACTGACTATTAAAACAGGATTAGCATCACTAACCGCTCTCGTAATAACAGTACCACTGTTCGTTAATTGCAAGCGCGAATTTTGAGTCATTGTTAAATTCGAAAAATCATTTGATATTACTTTATAACCACTAAAAACTCTTAAATCTCCAGCAATATCTAACTTAACACTTGGCATAGATGTCCCAATACCGACATTACCACTGTTATAATATACAGATGTTCCACTTGTTGTCCACTGACTTCCACCATTAGCAGCCGACAACACCCCTGAAACATCAGCTGTTAAATCCACTGTGGTTTTTGCAGCTAAACCGCCCAAGCCTAACCAACTTAAATTACCCGATCCATCTGTTTGCAGAACTTGACCAGTTGCTCCTGCTGACACTGGTAAACTCAATACATAACTCGATGCTAATCCGATAGGAGCTTGTAATCTCACATAATTCGATGTCGAAGCTTTGTATATATCAATATTATTAACTGATGTAGAATTCGCACTGATTGTTGATGTTGTAATTCCATTAAAACTAGCATTACCACTGCTATCTCTTTTAACGATTGTGTTAACGACTGCTGAAGACGATGCAGCTGTCGAAGCTGTTGCAGCTGTATCAAATCTTGTATAATCAGCTGAAGACAATACTCCGGCAGAACTTGTTGAAGCTGTGCTTAAACTTAAAACTGGAGCGCTCGCAGTTCCACCGATCACTAAACTTGAACTGCCAGAACTAATTGATGTGATTCCTGATCCACCACCGCCACCAGAATTGGTCACGCACGAAAACGTACTCCCGTTGTAACTTAAAATTTGATTGGTCGTACATGTTACAGGTTTAGCTACAAAATCAGTATCTAATTTACCATTAAGTGCTAATGCATTTGATGCGGTTGTTGCACTTGTTGCGCTATCAGCTAACGTTGAATAATTCGCATAAGGCACACTGTTAACTTGCATTGGAGTAACTGTTTGCCAACCCGTACCATCATTAAACTGCATCACAACTTTACGTATTGATGTTGTTACTGGCGAGTATGTTGAACCTTGTTCACAATTCAATGTTCCTGAATTTTTAAAAGCATCTACAAATTGCGTTGTTCCTGATGTTGGGTATGATCTTGTTCCAGATCCTAATGTGATGGCAATGTTACCATTACTGTCAGTCATATTAATTGCAGAAAATGTTTCTGAAAAAAGACTGCATGTCGCAGTTGGATCCATCACAGTGAATTTAAAATCCACACGATTGTTCTCTAACGGAGAGCCATCTGCTTTATAAATTTTAGCTGAATATGTTGAATATTGTGGAGACGCAAATGCATTTGACATCGTTAACAAAACGCTAACAAAACTGCTCATAAATATTAATTTTATTGCGTTTACTAAACGCACAAAAAAAGTGGTCTTCACTTATAACATATCGACTTATTTAATGAAAATCTAAATATAAACTTAAAGTAAAATGTATTGTTTATCTCTATTTGAGACACTACTTTATCAACAAGTGTTGTTTAAAAAATGTCACTTTATAATTAATGAATCAATTTGAAACACCTAGACCTCACACAATAGTTTTAAATACGAATAAGCTGGGATTAAAAATTGCTATATTTAATTTAAATTGAGGAGTCTACTATGTTCAATTTCAAAACTGCTATCGTATTTTCAACTGCATTTCTAACGACCAACTTCATATTCGCAAAAGAGAATATAGTTTCAGATCACAAAACAGCAGTCATATTAAAGTCATTTAAACTTAAAGCAGATCAAGATTTGTATTGTAAATTATTAAAAAAAGAAATCTATGAATGGAGCTTATCAACACAACCTCAACCTGACTGTAACATAGTTTTAGATGACAAAACTGAAACCCATTTAATTGAAAATTACAAGAAAAACGCATTTGGGACTATTGTTGTTCTTCAAGACAATAACGAAAACTTAAAACTTAAAATCATCAATACTATACAAACAGATGGCTCTGACCCATCGAACCTCAACTGGACTATATTAAAAAAAGATCAGCATGAAACATACATCTCAAAAGTTCTAAAAAAATATTCAGAATTTCACCAAAGTAATGACATTATTAAGCAAAGACTACTTGATATGGCTTTAGATTCAACATCGAGTCTAGCTAAAGTCGACAATCAGACATACTATGATAAAGACAAAAAAGCATACGTGTCATTTAAAGATGCTTACGGGAAATATTTAAATGAAAGTAAACTACAAAAAAACTATCTCGCTGCAGGAGTTGAAATCTCTGCTATTTTAGGTCTATCAACTTACAACTATTACAGACTACCAAAAAATCAGAACCCTAACTTTGTTGATTGGGATTACAATTCATTTTCTGACTCAATAAAAAATAGACTCAATAACAACGCTCTTCGTTTTGATAATAACGGTTTTAGCGTTAACGAAGGACACTATTATGCCGGCTTTGCTTATTATATGACAGCTCGTACAGCTGGTTTAAGCCGTCTCGAATCTTTACTTGTGACATTAGGAGCTTCTAGTTTTTGGGAGTATATTTCTGAATACAAAGAAGTCGTTTCTCTTAATGACCAAATTAATACGACACTGGGTGGATTTATTATCGGTGAAACAACTTTCCAAATGTGCAAAATATTTCGAGTTGCCAAAACGACTTATGTTAACTCAATTATGAAAGGGATTTGCAACGCTCCTCGCAAAGGAAGCAATTGGCTACAAGCTAAAATGAGAAATAACGGTCAAATGAATTTAGAGGAATCTTTAGAAAGTTCTCCTGATATTTGGGCTAAATTAGATTTAAGCATATCTAACATCAAAACTAATGTCGGCGGTCAAACAAGAACGTTGAATATTAAAGGACAAGTTATTGCCATTCCAATGTTTGAAGAACCAGGACAAGTTCAAGAATTATTAACGGACACTGTGTTTTCTGAACTTAACTTTGAAAAATCATTTGGCGGTAACCTAAACGTTTTCAAATTACTCGCAAAAACAACTCTTGCAGCTTATTATCAAAAGAAGTTATCTCTAGATAAAGACGAAGCTCTTAACGGATATAATTTATTTATAGGGCCAACAGTCGCATTTGAAGTTGATGAATCTTATTATGGTCAAGATGAAAAAGATCCCCGAAATGATTTTCGTGGAATAGCTCATGTTATAGGATCAACTATCGATATCACTGGATATTACAAAGGAACACGTTTACGTGCAATACTCGACGTCTATGGTGATTTTGCGATGGTTAAATCATATGCTTTTGATACATACAAGCAAGCACAAGACAATTCAACTGCGATAGCTTCATCTGTTTTAGAAAAACATGGGTATTACTACGCAACAGGAAGTACGCAGAAAATACATCTCATTATTGAAAAAGATTCGTTTGAAGCAGGTGTCTCTTTATCACGATCAGATATGACATCTATTGAGTCTTTCGATCGCAATCCTGACAAAAAAAATATTGACCTCAATCCACAAGATAAAATCTTTAACCAAAAATACTGGGTCGCATATAAACTCAATAAAGACTGGCGCGTTGAAATTGGACGCGAATATACAAAACGCTATGGTATTATACCAAGTTTTAGCCAAATTAGTTCAAAAACTATTAAAACCTATGGACAGCTTATCTATAGCTATAAATAGAAAGTGAATTTTATGAAATTTAAAAAAATAGCTTGTACAATTACATTAAGTCTTTGCGTAAACAACGTTTATGCATTGACCCAATCCTGCGATCTAAAAAGCAAGCCATTACCTAATTTAACAACACTTTCAGCTCTTGATTCGCAAACATACTACCAACGTTTAGATCAAGAGTGCAAACTACAAAAAGCGTTTATTGAAACTCAAAATAAACTATCAGAATATCAAGTGCATCCTGAAAACATTACGATCTATCAAGCTTTACGCTATGTTGAACGCAGCTATTATGAAGCTGCTAAATACAATAACACTCCAGTGAGTTTAATTTATCAAAGACATAAATCTGACTATGCAAATGCTGAAGCTAAAACACAAGACATTTGGAAAAACTGGTCAGCAGGGATTTTACAATTAGAACCAAACGTAGATCGCATCATACAAAAACAAAAGTTTATTCTTTCAGATTTGCAGCAAGTGCATCGCGGTTTTTACCAATACGATATATCTACAAATAGTTTTAAATACTCTGATGAATCTGGTGATTTCTCTCACATTCCTTATCCTGGAAAAATTAAACCTGCTTATGACCATGATAACCCTTGGTGGTCTTTCAAAACAGAGGAAGAAAGACTAAAGAATATCGAAACAGTTAATCGCGTAAACAGTTATTATAAAAACTTAGGACTACTTTCAAATATTATCAGTACAGACCCCTTAGTAAACAATATTTTTAATATAAAAGAGAATTCGATCTATTCTGGAGATACGCGCGCTAACGAACAACACGTAATAGATATCTTAAATATGATGAATACTTTGCTCGAGCAGTCTCACAACGGTCAGCACATGATTTGGCAAAATAAACTTTTTACTCCTGCAGAACTAGCTTTTTTTGTTCAGCAATTTTACGTTAGAGTCCATCCTTTTTTTGAAGGCAATGGTCGAACAAGTCGTTTTTTGCAAGAAATTATTATGCGATCATTTAATTTACCTCATGGATCCTCTGGTGATCTTATGAATGATGACGTTTTAACTGAACATGACCAATACTATCAAAAAGCTATCAACAAAACTTTAGACCTATTAAACGAAGTCAATCGTTGCGCAGATGAAGTTTACAAAGAGCAATTTAAATTTAAGTTTTTCTCAAAGAAAACAGACATTAAAAAAGTTGATCAATCACAGATTGAATATAATTGCCGAATTTTAGATTAGCTTTTTTTTATTCGAGCCCAGACTAAATACATACAACTTAGTGCGCAGGTTTAACGTGTGGTTTTGCAGAGTCTTCTTTATCTGTGTCCCCATAAACAACACCATCTAAATAGACATAACCATCTGGTCTAATTTTACGAGGATCATCGTGTACCCAGTGAACTAACCCTGTGTTTCCTGTCCATATAAACTGACCACCAACACCAAAACGATCACCAACTTTAACTGGAACTCGGTCACCCATATCACTGTTGTAGACAACAGCTACGATATCACCATTTGACATCTTAGCTTGCCACTTTTGATGTTTTAATCCTGAATTATCATCTGGCAAAAGTTTGGTGACAACTAAATCACCTGCTTCAAGATAGTATACATTTTTACATGCACGATAAGCTTCGATAAGCTGACTATCATCTTTGATTTCACCTGGATGATCTTCTTGAGTATTGTTGGAGTTAAGAGCAAAACCTGAAAGCGGAAGAATAACGATCGCAGTTAAAATAGAAAAAAAGAACGAAATTACAGACAAACGCAAACTTACATTATTTAAGCGACCTTTTGTTAAGAACATAGAAATTTCCCCTCATATGCCTCAAGTTTTAATTGTTGAAAAACTTTATCCAAGTGAACTCTAAAAAACAAGCAGTTAAATTAAAACCACATAATATTGATTTTAGTTAAATATCCCCTGTTTTGTTTTTAATAAATATTTCAAGATCATGTCAATATTAGGCCCTAAACCGAAGATAACCAATTTAAAATCATTTTTTTGATATGATCGTAAGGTGGATACCTAAAGCTTGGGTCAAACCAAGTCTTTTTCACGAGTATACTTTTACAGTAAGTAAAAGTTTTAAATCCAAACTCTCCATGATAATGACCAAGCCCACTTGCCCCCACTCCTCCAAACGGTAAGTTCGAATTAGCAATGTGTAATAAAGTATCGTTAACAATGCCACCACCAAAAGAAAATTGAGCCATAAGTTCATAAGCTGCTGCTATATCTGAAGTAAAACAATAAAAAGCTAGTGGTTTATCCTGATTGCTGACAATATCAAATACTTGATCTAAAGACTCATAACTTATCACCGGTAGTATTGGTCCAAAAATTTCTTCTCGCATAATTGGATCGGTTAATTTAACCTGATGAAGTAAAGTCGGCTCGATATATAAATCTGCTTCTTCAAAACGGCCACCGGTATACACATTCGACTTTTGAATAAGATCAACAAGTCTTTGCCAATTTTTTAAATTGATAATGCGTGGATAATCCTGTGTTTGACGAGCATCATCACTATAAAAAAGACTGATCTGTTTTTTTAACTCAACTAAAAAAAGATCGTATATAGATTGATCAACTAATAAATAATCTGGAGCAATACATGTCTGCCCAGCATTTAAAAACTTGCCCCAAATAATTCTTTTCGCGGACAACTCTAGATCTGCATCCGACATCACAACACACGGACTTTTGCCTCCTAATTCTAAAGTTACAGGAGTTAAGTGTGCCGCGGCAGCTTGATATACGATTTGACCTACTTTTGTACTGCCTGTGAAAAATATTTTATCAAATTTATTTGTTAGAAGCTTTTGCGTAAACGCAACTGAACCTTGAACAGAATAAAGTAGCTCATTCGGAAAATGCTCATTAATAAGCTGACTGACCACTTGGGATGAGTGCGATGATAATTCACTCGGTTTAAGTATAACTGTATTACCGGCAGCCAAAGCTGATACAATAGGAACTAAAGTCAGTTGATATGGATAGTTCCATGCTCCAATAATTAAAACTGTGCCATAAGGCTCTTGATCAATATAGCACTGCGCAGGCCAATTTAATAAATTTGTTCTCACTTTTCGCGGTTTAGCCCATTTCTTAAGAGATTTGATCGCTAATTTAATTTCTTTATATACAAGTGATAACTCTGTCAGTTGAGTATCAAAAACTGATTTTTTAAAATCACTTTGTATAGCCGTAAATAATTGACTCTCATTTTGACGTAGTATGAACTCTAGTTTTTGCAAATTTTTAATTCGAAAATCTATATCACGTGTTTGTCCAGTTTTAAAAAAAACTCTTTGCTTTTGTAAAACAGATTCTAAAAATTCAATCGAAATTTCTAAGTGTGTGGTTTTTAAGTTATCGACGTTATCAATCATGAATACAAACCCTCTCGATTGGCTATTGCATGCTAGCAATTTACTATTTAATATAGCGTATCACTCTATGAAGCGAGGATTCAAATGGCAAAATTGTTTCAACCCATCAAATTCAGAGATTTAACACTTAAAAATAGAGTATTCATGTCTCCGATGTGTCAGTACTCTGCTGAAAATGGCTTACCAAACGATTGGCATCTTGTTCATTACGGATCACATGCTATTGGCGGCGCAGGACTTATTATCATCGAAGCCACAGCTATTACCCCTGAAGGACGCATCAGCCCCGGTGATTTAGGACTTTGGAATCCAGAGCAAATGCTTGAGTTTAAAAAAATTAATGCTTTTATCAAATCACAAGGCAGTGCCACTGGTATTCAACTTGCCCATGCTGGGCGTAAAGCTTCAACACCGGTACATTGGGCACAAGACAAGTTCACACCATGGCCCATTAAGGGCCCCTCTGCAATCGCATTTAGCGAAAAAAGCGCTGTACCTATAGAGATGGATTTATCTGACATACAACAAATCGTTGATGGTTTTAAAACTGCTACTGAGCTTTGTATTCAATCAGACTTTGATGTTATTGAAATTCATATGGCTCATGGATATTTATTGCATGAGTTCTTATCATCACACTCTAACAAACGAACAGATCAATACGGAGGTTCTTTAGAAAACCGTATGCGTTTACCTCTACAAGTGGCTAAAGCTGTTAGAGATTCTTGGCCTCAGGAAAAACCTGTCTTTGTTAGAATTTCAGCTACTGATTGGATTGAACCACAAGGCTGGACTCTTAAGGAGTCTATTCAATTCACAAAGGAGCTTAAAAAAATTGGAATCGATTTTATCGATTGTTCAACTGGTGGCAATGTATCAGACGCTCAAATTCCGGTCGCCCCTCATTATCAAGTTAAATTTGCACAAGAAATTAAAAAGCAAACAGACATTATGACTGGTGCCGTAGGCCTTATTACAGAGGCTGAACAGGCTGAAAGTATTTTAGTTTCAGAGCAAGCAGATGCGGTCTTAATGGGACGTGAACTACTTCGTAATCCAAATTGGCCACTACAAGCAGCACACACACTTAAAGCTGATATCAATTGGCCAATTCAATACAACAGAGCCAAAAACTAATAATTTCAACACAAATAAAAAAGGCCTCTTATAAAAAGAGGCCTTTTTTATTTTTAAGAATATAATATACTTAAGATTATAATTTCATTAAATCTTCTACATTCAACTTACCACCCGACACTGTTTTACCACGTAAAGCAGGAATTGGACGAGCTGATTTTAAGATAGCATCTTTAACTTCTTTATAAGTTTTTCCTGGATGCGATGACCAGTAAAGAGCTGCTGCACCTGCAACATGTGGACATGCCATTGAAGTCCCATCCCAAGTTGCATTCAATATAGGGATAACCGTGTCAGAGTATTGGCTGCCAACAGTTGTTGAAAACACTTTTACTCCTGGAGCACCAATATCAACAGTTCTTACACCCCAATTTGAAAACGATCCTAATTTATCTGTTGAATCAATTGCTGCAACAGAGATGATGTTATCGTTATCATAACTTGCTGGTACGCCTGGATCTTTATCAGTATCGTTGTCATAACCTTTACCTTGGTGACCGTTACCTGCCGCCGCAATAAATAAAACATCATGATCAGCTGCATATTTGATGATTTCACGTAAAGCTTGATTGTCTGGATCATTTGGATCTTCACCCTCTGAACCCCAAGAGTTTGATAAAACTTTAGCACCGTTATCCACAGCGTATTTAATAGATTTAATAGCATCAGCTGTTGTGCCGTTCTCACCGATAAATCTTAAAGCCATGATTTGCGCATTTGGAGCAACACCAGAGATACCTTTGTTGTTACCCGCACGAGCTGCAACGTTACCAGCACAGTGTGTACCGTGACCTGGATTGCCACCGTTAAGCAAATCGTTCATGCTTGTTGCCGCTAAATCATATGGTTTATTATCATTATCTAAGAAATCCCAACCAACGATATCATCAACAAAACCATTTTTATCATCATCAATATTATTGTCAGGAATCTCGCCCGGATTTCTCCACATGTTTGGAACTAAATCCTCATGCGTGTAATCAACACCTGTATCAATGACGGCTACGATAATTTGACTGCCAGGATTGACTTCTAAAGCACGACGTAAACCGATATCATTCATACCCCATTGTTTTGAAAATAAAGGATCTGCTCCTTTAACTTCAACGGGAGCTGCAGGAATCGGTGGATTGTCTTTTTTAGATGGAGCAAATGGATTAATACCAGCTTGTGGGTTTAAAGCTAAATAATCAGCCAGTTGTTGTTTCAAATTGTGGTTTTCTTGAATTTTAATTTTATAATTTTTTTGAACATGCACAACTGAGTTACTATTTAGAAACGATGCCATTTCTAAACCTTGAGTTTGCCCTGATACATGAATCCACTGATCAGTTAAAACTTCAGTTCTAAGACCTTGAGATTGTAAGTGCATCGCCATTCTTGATGTTGAAACAGGTTGAGACACTTTAACTAATAGATCTTCGGCGTGTGCTTGGCTCGATGTCATTTGTGATCCGATAACCAAAGCTGCTGTTGTTAGGCTTAACAAAGCCTGACGTTGTAGTAACATTTCCCCTCCAATGAGAAACTCATACTGTTGACGAGTTTTCTTTGGAAAAAATGTTAGAAATAAAAATAACGAATCACCAGAAGAATATGGCTTCAAAGCGCCTGCGTTGTAACTTTTTTTTTTAAGATTCCACACGAAATAAAGCAAATTTAAGGTATCTCAGCTCTGTCATAGCTAAGGGATACGGATGATCAGCAGGTTGAGCCCCCATATAGACAAGTGTTCCGCGTTTATGGGCCTTTGCAAATGACTCTTTAACAATATCTAAAAAAGCATCATGACTTATATGACTTGAACACGAACTTGCCGCAAAGAGACCGTTTTCACTCACAAGCTTGATCGACTGCGAAAATACTTTAATATAGGCAGCTGTCGCTTGCGGAACTGATTTTTCATTTGGTGCAAAACTTGGTGGATCAGTAATAACGAGATCAAATTTTTTCTTTTCAATAAGAGTTCGATCAATATAAGCAAAAGCATCTTCTGCGATATCTTCATGAGGTGTTGTTAAATGATTAATTTCAAAATTACGTTTAACAGCTGCAATCGCAACTTTAGCAATATCAACACTCGTGACTGATTTAGCGCCACCTGCAGCAGCGTATATTGAAAAGCCACCCGTATAACTAAATAAATTTAATACACTTAAGTTATTTGCAAATTGACGAACCACTTCCCGATTATCTCTTTGATCAAGAAAAAAACCTGTCTTGGCCGCATCACGTATATGAGATGCAAACAGCAAACCGTTTTCTTTAAACTGAGTCTCGAGTGGTAACTGCCCGATAATCTCTAAGCCCTTTTCTTCAGCATCATTGCGTCTTTTTAAATAAACAATTTGAACTTGCGGAAAATCAGCTGCTATTTTTTCAGCAATAGCGGCATCATTCCAAATTTTTTCCATAATCATGTGATCATGTTTAATCACAGCCACTTGATCATAAATGTCAATAATTAATCCTGGAAACCCATCACCTTCACCATTAATTAAACGAAATGAATTCGTCTGCTCAAGTTTAAATGTTTTTCGAATTTGAACAGCGTTTTTCCATTGTCTTTCAAACCACAGCTCAAAAGTTCTTTCTGGATTATTTTTGCGAAACAAAGGATCTTCAGCTAAACAAAGCAACCTAAATCGAAGTTGCGTATCATTCTGACAAATACCAAAGCCTAAAAGTTCGTTGCGGTAATAGATTGCAGCCAGTCCTGATTTAACTCTGGCTTTTTCATCAACACAATTAGCAAAAACCCAGCGATGTCCGCGCTTAAGATGTTTAGTTAAATCACGAGAGAGATCTAACCTTTGAACTGAAAAGTCATGTGTATTAATCAAACCTGAGGGCATATTTTTCAAACCTACCACGTTGCATGCATAATAACTAAATGCCTATGTCTTTAGCTATTTAAACTTTATGTTTATCAAGAGTTGAATATAATCATAAATTTAATGAACTTTCTTGGATTATTTGCAAAAAACGTAAATATTCCACGGCAATCTTAACAAACTCTAAAAAATCTATAGCATTGACTCTGAAATCAGATCCCGTTAAAAATTTACGACAACTTTTACAACGACCATAAAGGGGCCTTATGCAGATTCTAATTGTTTTGATGTTACTGACCTATATCATCACTTTGTACTTCATGCGAAATCCACTCAAACATACTAAGCCTTTTATGTGGCGTCGTTTTTTAAGTTGGTTTCCTTTAGGTATGACTTATGCCTTTATGTACATGGCTCGTTATAACCTAGATACTTTAGCAACAGCCGAAGTCATCACAAAATCCCAAAAAAGTCAGATCTCTGGTGCAGGATTTTTTATTTACGCGGCTTCTTTATTTATATCCGGTCCTCTTATAGATCGTATTGGTGGCAAAAAAGGAATGATTTTAGCGGCTCTCGGCGCAGCGACGTTTAATATCTTAATGGGCTGGGCGTTGTACGTTAATCTTCATGGCACAGAGTTAAATCTCGTTGTTTGGCTCACGGTACTTTACTCGTTAAATATGTTTTTTCAAAGTTTTGGAGCAATTTCAACAATCAAAGTTAAATCATACTGGTTTCACGTTCGTGAGCGCGGTACTTTCGGCGCAATATTTGGAACTTTAATTTCTTTAGGTGTCTACTTTGCTTTTGACTGGTCCGATGCTATTGCAAAATCAGTTTCACTTAACCCCGGAGAAAGCATCCCAGCAATTCGTGATACAATTCAAACACTTTTTGCATTACAAAATGCAACTGTTCCTGCTTATTGGTTAATATTCTTTATTCCAGCAGTATTATTAATTATATGGGCAATGATCGACTTATACTTAATTAAAGACTCACCAGATACAGCGGGTTTTCCTAAGTTTGAAACACATGATGCTTCTCACGATCAACATCAAATCAAACTTGATACATGGTGGAGCGTCATCAAACACATTCTGACGAATAAAATTATCCTTATGATAGGAGTTATTGAATTTACTTCTGGAATTTTAAGAGATGGGGTCATGAAGTGGTACCGTCTTTACGCTAAAGAAACCGGACATGTTGTACCAAATATTAGTGACAACTGGGGACTATGGGCTGCCGTAACTGGTATTGTGGGTTCATTTATAGTTGGCTGGGCTTCTGATAAATATTTTCAATCACGTCGTGCTCCAATGGCTGGAATCTGTCAAATATTGATGTTTGCAGCTTCTGCTTTAATGTTAATTTCTTCTTTATCAGCATCTGGTTATCCTGAACTTATGGGCTATTCAGCGTTAGTGATCATGATGGCCGTTATTGGTGTTCACTCTGTCATGTCAGGTACAGCAACTGCTGATTTTGGTGGTCGTAAAGGTGCTGCAACGGCGACTGGTGTTGCAGATGGTTTTTCTAAATTAGGTTCATCGTTTCAGGAATTCGTTTTAGGAGCAATTATTACTAAAGAAACTTGGCATTACTGGCCAATATTCTTAATGCCATTTACTCTACTCGGATTATTCTTTGCTTGGAAATTATGGCAAGAATTACCGGAAGCAACTCGTAAGTTTATCAAAGAAAACGAAGCCAAAAATAATAAATAAAAGTCGTTATTAAGTAAAAAACCACCTGCAAAGGTGGTTTTTTTGTATTTTCACATAATTTGCGTTTCCGTATTGGCAACACATATGTTGCTCGCGCAAAGTACCCTCTAAAGATGAAGTTCGCTAAAAGTAATCTTACGAATTAAACTTAAATGGAGGATACTTATATGTTTCGCAAATTATTATTGGCAATCGCTCTCATATCTCAACAAGCTTGGTCTGCAGAACCACCACCAACAGTGGCATCAGTCGATCTTAATCAGTACATTGGCTTATGGTACGAAGTCGCAAGCATTCCACAATCTTTTCAAAAACAGTGCGCGAGCAATACAACTGCACAATATACATTGCTTGATAATGGACAGATCAAAGTTGATAACTCGTGCGACACCAAAGAAGGTAAACGTTCATCGGCTGAAGGACGTGCTAAAATTGTTGATACCAACTCGAATTCGAAACTTAAAGTTACTTTTGTAAAACTCATTGATTGGATATTTACATTTGGTGGCGATTATTGGATTCTAGATTTAGCACCAGATTATTCTTATGCTTTGGTTGGCGATTCAAAACGTGAATATGCGTGGATTTTATCACGAACACCAAACTTATCACTTGCTCAATTTAAAAAAATTAACGACAAATTTATAGAACTTGGCTATGACACTTCTAAAATTTTAACGTCAGTGCAAAAAAACGGTTTTTCTGAGCGTAAACCATTAAATAGCTTATTTGCAAGTAACACAGATGTTATTGATGCTTTGGTTAAGGTTGGACGATTTAAAACACTTCTTTCTGCAATTCAGTTGGCTGAACTTGAACAAACATTAAGAACAAATCAAAATTACACTCTATTTGCACCATCAGATGAGGCCTTTGCTAAAATTCCCGAAGCAGATCTTATGGCCATTCTTGCAGATAAAAAAGCACTTACAAACTTACTCTTAAATCATGTCACTGCACGTGAAATCACAGCTATTGAATTAAGAAATTCTAAAGCCGTGAAAATGTTAAATGATAATACATTACCTGTTTCTTTAACTAAGAACGGTTTATTCATCAACAATGCTCAAGTCATCACAGCAGATATTTTTGCAAACAATGGGTTTGTTCACATTGTTGATTCTGTATTAGCTCTATAAAAATGGATTACAGACTTAAAAATTTATCATTTATTGATTTAGATATTTTAGCAAAGCTCTCAGATCACAATTCTTTGAGAGCTTTGTGTCGCTCTACAGGATTTGAGCCTCCTAAAATGTCTAAAACTTTAAACCGCATCAAAAACGAACTCAAAATTGAATTAATAAAAACATCTCCACACGGATATATTTTAACTTCAGAAGGACTGTATATTTCTAATCAGTCCAAAGAAGTCATCAAAAAAACTGAAGAACTCATACCAACCAAAAAAATGATTCAACAGCAAATAGAAGTTCTCACCGTAGGCAGCCGTGGCTTTTTAAATTTAAGTCTGACTCAACATTTATTTCAAGCGCTACAAAAATCACGAGACTCTAACATTCACTATCGTTTTTTAGATCTATCCCCAGATGAATTAAAAAAGATGGCCTTTGACGGTATCTTGGATATAGCTATACATTTAGAACAAATCGCTTGGCCCCAAACATGGTCTTCGGTTAAAGTCGCAGACATTGCTTGGTCATTCTTTGTTAATGCCAACCACCCTATTCCTAACACTTGCACGATAGAAGAACTTCTTAAATATCCATGGTTACGTTCTACTCATTGGAACGGACAAAGACTCGCTCACTCAATTGATCACTTAGCTATACCATCTAGAGAAAGAAACTTTGGTCACGAAGTTCAAACAGCCTTAAATGCAATCGAGGTTATTAAGTGCACTGATCAAGTTGCATTTATACCAGAATTAGTGGCATTTAAGTACTCGCATAAAAACGAAATTAAAAAAGTAACTATTACGAATATAGAAAACAGTCCGCGTCCGTTATACTTATCTGTGCGTGCAGATAAAGTTTCTTCTAAATTATTTAATAATTTAACTTTTGCACTTACAACGATTCATTCAATATAAAATCAAGCACAGAGTGATAACGATACAATTTTAGCTATGAGTTCTTGATACTCAACTCCGGCTTTACTTGCCGACAACGCATAATCTTCTTTTTGAGCAATTGATGGGTTCGGATTAGCTTCAATAAAATAGATCTCATCATTTTTAATACGTAAATCAATGCGGCCAAAACCTTGAATTTGCAATAGCTTATATATTTTTTTACATGTTTCATAAAGTTTTTTCTGCATAGGTTCTGGCAGGTTTTTGGCCCAATCTGAATCTATTCCCCATTTTTTACGATAATCCTGATTCCATTTACTTTGATAAGTGGCAAATTTTGGTTCACTTTCAGGAACTTGTTTAAAGAATAATTCACGTGCAGGAAAAACATTTAATTTGTCATTTCCTAAAATGCTGACATAAACTTCACGACCATCAATAAATTCTTCAACAATAACATCACAATTATAACGTTCTTGTATGAATTTAATTCGCGCGATGGCTTCTTTAGGTGTTGCCACATATGATTGTTGCGATATGCCTTCTGATGATTCTAACTGTAACGGCTTAACAAATGCTGGAAATGGAAATTTATGCATCAATTTCGCTGTAGCAGTTTTATTGTTTTTAAATACAACAAACTTAGGTGTTTTAATATCATGATAATCGAGAATAACTTTAGTTAGTCCTTTGTCTTTGCATAACTGTAAACACTTAGCGCCAGCTCCAGTGAATGGAACACCCAACATCTCCATTAAAGCTGTGATATTTGGTTCTAAACTTCTTTGTCCACTGAATGCTTCACTCATATTAAAAACTAAATCTGGCTTTTCGTCTCGAACAAGTTTTAAAAAAGGTTCGATATCATCATATAAACCATAGGGTATGACATGATGACCTAAACGCACGAGAGCTTTACGAACATCGTTTTCAGTTTTCCAATCTGGAGTACTCCAATAACCTCTGTACTCTTTAGGATCCATCTTTATGGCAATATCAAATAAAAGTAAGATTTTTAATTTTTTCACATCATGCCTCTCGTTTGAATTTTCCAGTAAATAAATAATTTTTAACTAAACTCGTTAGAAAACTTGCAACTTCCATAATTGTTTGGTTTTCATTCTTACCAATTTTTAAATCTAGAGTAAGACAACGCTCACTTAATCTTTTAACTAATGCATCAATTGTAAATTTTTTCTCACTCGTTGCCCATGCAACTGTTGCCACAATAGCTTTACGATGGCGATTCATAAATTTAGCAGCAGAAAATTCTCTTTTAGATAAAGAGTCTTCACCATTAAAGATAAGTTTTAAATCACTATCATAAAAATCTGGATAAGTATCTCCGTACTCACGCCTTTTGCGGGCGTAGAATTTCTCAAGAGTCATTGTTAGATTTGCAACTGAACTTGGATAGCGACCTTTTTCTGCTAAAATTTTTAATTCACGACTTTCACGAGCCAACTTATCCATATAATTTAATTTACCTAAAGCCACAGGCCACTGATTGTATTGTTTTTTCCAATCTGATTTGGGATCAAGCCAGACAGCAAAAGTTTCAGCAAAGTCCTCATCTGGATGTGCTTGTGCATACCAACGATCTAAGTGTTTAACATAGCTTTTGCTATACGGTTGTGGACGATATGTGTCTGGCTGATACTCAACACTCGGAGATCCAAACACTTGCGACCATTTTTTTCTTTTTGAAAAACGATAACAATGATCAAAACAATGACCAGCTTCATGGCGTAATAACTTCATAAACCAATCTGGATTGCCACCTTCAACTTCTAACATCAGCGACTGCTCAAGGTTTTTTAAACGCTCATGAACTAAATAAAACGGAATGGCGATAGCATTCATGCCCTCTGGACTAAACCACTCATCACCAATGAAAAAATCAGGTTTAAAAGTAAGTCCTTTTTCCTCTAACTCTAAATAAAGTTGACCAACATAAGAGCTCACTTCACTATCGGACAAAGATAATTTCAAATCTTTAAAACGCATTTTTAATAAATCTGCATTTTCAAGATCAAATAATTTTTCAGAGCCGATCAATTTAGATGACATTCTTTACACACCTCATCAATTAGGCGTATCGGAATAGAACAAATTAACTTAACCGACTTAGGTCAAGGTTATTCAGGTGCAGATTGTCGTTCTCGATTTGGATAGTACAAAGCCATAAATATTAAAACTCCGTACAAAAGCGCTAACATGACATATCTTTTTTTTGAAATTTCTGCGTAACTCAAAAGAGTTTGACCATTCTGTTTTTGAATTTGCCAGACCTTACCCTTTTTGTGCCATATAGTGATTTTTTCTTGAGTGCCTTGCATGCGAATCAGCTCATCTGTTTTAGCTGTATGAGATAACAAACCTGTTTTAGTCGTTTCAGCCAGTGTCTGCCCGTTTCCTAAATCATACTCGACATGAAATGTACTCATCTGAAGTCTTGCGACCAAGACAGTTGCTATAGATTTCTGTAAAGAGCTTTGTGTTGGTGGAAGCAATACAGCCGCAATAAGTAAAGCAAACCCAAATAGAAAAATACGAATTTTAATTGTATCACGGCCATCCAACATGAAATCATTTTCGACATTAAAGAACGCGAACTAAAGAATTTTTTTTAATAAGCAATTTGAAGACAAATGGTGCCCGGCTGCCGCAAGCTACCAGTCCCCGGGAGGCTTGTAGTTTCGCAGACTTACAAAACGTGTTGGGTTTGAAAAATAGATCACATAAGCGCGGCGATCGGGAAAATGAAAAAACGCTCAATATCTTACGAGCAACAATTGTCTTGCTTGAAATGAAAGAGTTTCTTCATCCAGATTTCCATCTGACTTTGATATTTTTCAAAGACGACCCAATCAATACAATAGCGAGATCGTGGACCATCAATAGTCCCTTTAATAAGGCCAATTTCTTTAAGCGCTTTAAGATGCTGACTGACCGTTGACTGAGATAATGGCAAATCAATGACCAAATCACCGCAGATGCACTCTTTTTTCTCAGCAAGTGTCATCAAAATAGCAATTCTTGCTGGATGAGCTAGAGCTTTTGAGAAATCAGCTAATTTTATATCTTTGTTAGGAAAATCTTCTTTTCTTGCAAGTGCCATTATTTAATCGTATATCGTATTTATACGATATACAAGTGAGTTCTATATGAAAATTTTATTTATGTGTGTTGCTAATTCCGCACGAAGCCAATTAGCCGAAGGGTTAGCAAAACAAGTTTTTCCAAATGCAGAAGTCTGTAGCGCAGGCTCGCATCCTGGTAAATTAAATCCATTTGCTATTTCAGCCATGAAAGAAATTGGGATCGATATTACCAAACAATATTCAAAATCAATTGATGACTTAAACCCAAAGTTTATAGTGAATATTGATTACATAATAACTCTTTGTGCTGAAGAAGTTTGTCCAATAATGACAGCTCCAAAGGCTCAAAAAATTCATTGGCCACTTCCTGATCCAGCTTCAAAAATTCCACTCTCAGATGAAATAATGCTTAACCGGTTTAGAGAAGCCAGAGATTCTATCCTTTTAAAGTTACATGAATTTAAAAAAGAATTTGTTCCATGAAAAGCTCATTAAAATATTTATCTGAGTTTTTTGGCACCTGCTCTCTGCTCATTATAATCGTAGGTTCTGGAATAATGGGTGATTCGTTATCACATGGAAATCCTGCAATAACACTGCTTGCAAATTCTATAGCGACTGGGGCTGGGCTTTATTTTCTTATTCAATCACTGAGCACAATTTCAGGGGCACACTTTAATCCAGCAGTGAGTTTAGTTGAATACCTCAATAATAAAATAAGCTTAAAAGAATTTATTATATATTCCTTCTCACAAATTTCTGGCGGTGTTTTAGGTGTCTGGATAACTCACGCTATGTTTGGCAAAGTAATTTTTCAACTTTCAAATCAACATAGAAGTGAACCCAGATTGCTTTTGTCAGAACTCACTGCAACTTTAGGATTAATTTCAACCATAAAATTAACCGGCAAAAACTCACCAGACAAAACACCAATAGCAGTTTCATTGTATATCGTGGCGGCCTATTGGTGTACCTCATCTACATCATTCGCAAATCCCGCTGTCACAATTGCTAGAAGCTTAACAGATACTTTTTCAGGAATTTACTGGCAAGATGCTCCTTTGTTTATCGCCGCTCAACTTTGCGGTGGGCTAATTTGGGTTCTACTCAGTTAGTGGTGGAATGCTAGGCGTTAGAGTTTAGATAAAAAGGATCCAATTAATTCAAGAACTTTCTAGAATTTTAGTTATCGAAGCTAAATTTTAGGAGGTATGAAATAATGGAT